>VMHT01100198.1_pt1 | contig 26891 bp, 24 predicted proteins | sample 4693611 | NCBI WGS metagenome assembly VMHT01 (sample SAMN12280063, study PRJNA550983) | marine metagenome | isolation source: seawater sampled from same location over 5 years 0.02-0.2 micron viral filtrate | place: USA: collected off the coast of southern California halfway between the port... ...
AACGCCCGTACGTGAGCATCCCCATGCAGTGTTTTTAGGCGGGGTATTTGCCTATGACTTGCTGGGCACTTTTGAGCAGCTACCCGCGGTGGCCGAAGGCGACAATGACTGCGCCGATTATGTCTTTTATCTGGCCGAAACCCTGTTGACCATCGATCATCAGACGAAGACCACCGAATTACTGGGCAGTGTGTTCTCAGGCCCCCAGGTGGCACAAAGTTATTTTGCCATTGCCCAGCGCCTGGAGCAGCTGCAAAAGCAGCTACAAAGCGTGGAATCCGCGAGCTCTTCGCCTACGACCGCGGGCCCGGATGTCACCGATATTCATGTTGATAAGTCAGACGCCGAGTTCATGGAACATGTGAACGACTTAAAATCACATATTCTGGCCGGCGATATTTTTCAGGTGGTGCCCTCACGCACCTTTTCGTTGCCCTGCCCGGCGCCCCTTAAAGCTTACGCGGAGCTGAAAAAACAAAATCCCAGCCCTTATATGTTTTACATGCAGGACCAGGACTTTGCTATTTTTGGGGCGTCTCCGGAGTCGGCCTTAAAATACGAAACTCAGACCAATCAGGTAGAGGTTTACCCTATCGCCGGCACCCGGCCGCGGGGCAAACGCGCCGATGGCAGTATAGATGCCGATCTCGACAGCCGTATTGAGCTGAACCTGCGCGAGGACAATAAAGAAAAGTCGGAACACATCATGTTGGTGGACTTGGCCAGAAATGATGTGGCCAAGGTGAGCCATCCGGGCACCCGCTTTGTAAAAGACCTGCTTAAGGTTGACCGCTATTCCCATGTGATGCACTTGGTGTCACGGGTGGTGGGTCAACTGCGCCAGGATCTGGATGCACTGCATGCTTATCAGGCCTGCATGAATATGGGCACCCTGGTAGGCGCCCCTAAAGTCTCGGCGGCCACGTTAATCAGGCAGGTCGAACAGAAACGCCGCGGTAGCTATGGCGGGGCTGTGGGGTATATCAACGGTCAGGGCGACATGGATACCTGTATTGTCATACGGTCGGCCTTTGTGAAGAATAATACCGCTTATATTCAGGCGGGCGCAGGCGTGGTGTACGACTCTGATCCGCTCAGTGAAGCCAACGAAACCCGCACCAAGGCTCAGGCAGTGATTAATGCTGTTAAAGCCGCACTGCCACAGGAGTCAGTATAATGAAGCAACCGGTTACGGTATTTTTGCTCGATAATGTAGACTCGTTTACCTATAACCTGGTGGATGAGCTACGTACCCTGGATTTAAACATTGTGGTATACCGCAATACCGTTGATGCCCAGACGCTGCTGACCCGAATGGAAGCAGAAGCGAAGCACTCACGGGTGTTGCTGCTGCTATCCCCGGGCCCCGGTGCCCCGCAAAATGCCGGCTGTATGCCGCAGCTGTTAACCCTGATTCAGGGCCGCTTTCCGGTCCTGGGCATTTGCCTGGGTCATCAGGCTATCGTCGCCCATTATGGAGGAACCGTGGACCGTGCTGAGCAGGTGATGCATGGCAAGTCATCGCTGGTCCATCATCATGGTGAAACGCTTTTTGCCGGGTTGCCACAACCATTACAGATTGCGCGCTATCATTCACTGATTGCCACGGCCTTACCTGATTGCCTGGAACGTATTGCAGCGTGTGGTGATTTAACTATGGCGGTACATCATCCTGAAGATCGTATGCTGGGCTTTCAGTTTCATCCAGAGTCCATTTTAAGTGCTCAGGGCAGTCAGTTACTGGCCCAGAGTATTGCTTTTCTAACTGAACAAGGAAACACACATGTTTGAGATCAGTGGTGTGTTAGACACCCTGTATGCCGGCGAATCATTATCCCAGACCCAGGCGTTCGGATTGTTCAACAGTATTATGCACGGCGAGCAGCCAGAAGCAGTCATCGCGTCGGTTCTGACTGCCCTGAAAATAAAACACGAATCGCCGCAGGAAATTGCCGGGGCCGCCGGTGCCATGGTATCGAATGCGCTGCCCTTTCCTACACCGGCGTATGACTTTGCTGATATTGTGGGTACCGGTGGCGATGGCCATAATACCATCAATATCTCTAGTGCAGCGGGCGTGGTCGCGGCTGCCTGTGGCGCTAAGGTCGCTAAACACGGAAACCGCAGTGTGTCCTCCCGCTCAGGCTCAGCCGATCTATTCCGGGAATTCGGGGTGGAGCTGGAGATAACGGCAGAAACTGCCCGGCGCTGTTTGGATGACGCAAACTTTTGTTTTTTATATGCGCCGGTTTATCACGCCGGGATGCGCTACGCCGCGCCGGTGCGCGCCGCCCTCAAAACCCGGACCCTGTTTAATATTCTTGGGCCGTTGGCTAATCCAGCCAGTCCCACGCATGGGGTGTATGGGGTATATTCACCCGATTTACTGGAGGCTTACGCCAAAACCCTGATGCTGTTAGGGCAACGTAAGGCACTAGTGGTACATGGCGCCGGGCTGGACGAACTGGCCCTGCACGATGCCTCCCAGGTCATTGAGCTCACCGGTTCTGAAATGCGCCGCTACACGGTAACGCCGGAAGATTTTGGTTTATCTCGCTACCCGCTAAGCGCCATTGAAGGCGGCGAGCCGGAAGAAAACCGGGCGATGATTGCAGCAGCGTTAGGTGGCACCGGCCAGCCGGCTCACGAGGCCGCTATTGCAATGAATTGCGGGGCCCTGTTGAAAGTGACCGGTATCGTCGACACATTTGAAGAAGGCGCCAATATGGCAGTGGCCAGTATGCAGGCGGGTGAACCGCTTAATGTATTACAACAGGTCGCTCAGTTAAGTCAGGAGACTCACAATGGCTAATGTACTGGAAAAAATAGTCGCAGATAAGCGAAACGAACTGGCTCAGCGCAAGCAGACGCTGGCCATCGAGACACTAAAAAAAGCCGTGACACCGTCTGACAAAAGTTTGTTTGCAGCGCTGAGTAAACCCGAAGCCGGTTATATTTTAGAATGCAAAAAAGCGTCCCCTTCCAAAGGCCTGATTCGTGAAAAATTCGATCTGGACGAAATCCTTAGCGCTTATACGCCTCACGCAGCGGCGTTATCCGTACTTACAGATGAAAAGTATTTTCAGGGCACCTTTGAGTACCTGAGCTATGTTACGGCCCGGGTTGCCCAGCCGGTGCTGAACAAAGATTTTTTTATCGATGAATATAAGGTCTACCTGGCGCGTTACTATCAGGCCGATGCTATCCTGCTGATGCTTAGTGTTTTGAACGACGAAGAATATAAGGCGCTGGCGCACGTGGCTCATGAGTTACAACTGGATATTCTGACCGAGGTCAGCAACGAACAGGAAATGGAGCGGGCTATTGCCCTTAAAGCCAACATCATTGGTATCAACAACCGTAATCTGCGGGATTTAAGTACCGACCTTGCTACTACCGAACGTCTGGTACCGATGCTTGAACAGGCCACCCATGAATTTGTGGTGATTTCAGAGTCTGGCATTTATACCCATGCCGATGTCTTGCGCCTTGGCCAACACTGCGATGGTTTTTTAGTGGGGAGTGCGTTGATGGCTCAGGCCGATTTAGCCGCGGCGGTGACCGGTCTGCTGTATGGCGAGATTAAAGTGTGCGGAATGACAGCTCCTGAAGCGGCCCGCCACGCCTTTGACTCCGGTGCCTCCTATTGTGGATTGATTTTCGCCAGTAAATCGCCTCGGGCGGTGTCACTGGAACAGGCCCAGGATATTGTGCAGCAGGTTCCGGGCCGGTATGTGGGGGTGTTTGTGGATACCCCTGCAGAACAGGTAGCCCAGTACGCTCACCAGCTTAATCTGAGTGTGGTGCAGTTGCATGGCCATGAAGACACCGCCTACCGAATTGCTTTAAAAGCCCAGCTGCCTTCCGGCTGCCAATTATGGCAGGCCATGGGGGTTACCACTCAGTTACCTGACCATTATCAAAGTGTGTCAGACGAACCGGCCACCGATAAAGTGCTGCTTGACTGTAAGGTCGGAACCCGGTCAGGCGGGACCGGCACTCAGTTTGACTGGGCGCTGCTGGACGACATTAAAGATAAATCACACATCGCGCTGGCCGGAGGGATTACTATAGACACTCTGGCAGAAGCGCAGCGTACGGGCGTAAGTCTGGTGGATGTCAACTCTGGGGTAGAAGATGCGCCGGGACAAAAGTCCACCGACAAGCTTACGGCTCTTTTTGCCCGAGCCCGACACTATTAATTGAAAAGACAGGATTTACCATGAATCAGTTAAATGCAAAATTTGGTGATTTCGGCGGCATGTATGTCCCCGAGTTGCTTATACCTGCGCTGGACCAGCTTGAGGCAGCGTTTGTCGATGCTAAAGACGATCCTGAATTTCAGGAAGAATTTTTAAGTCTGCTTAAAGATTATGCCGGGCGCCCCACTGCCATGACTTTAACCCGTAATCTGGTCAGCAACCCAAAGGTTAAGCTGTATCTGAAGCGTGAGGATTTGTTACACGGCGGCGCCCATAAAACCAATCAGGTGCTGGGTCAGGCCCTGTTGACCAAGCGTATGGGCAAAACCGAAGTGATAGCCGAGACCGGTGCCGGGCAGCATGGTACCGCTACCGCGCTGGCATGTGCCTTACTGGGTTTAAAAGCCCGTATTTACATGGGCGCCAAGGATATTGAACGGCAGGCCCCGAATGTCTTCAGAATGCGCTTGATGGGCGCCGAGGTTATTCCGGTGAGTGCCGGCTCCGGCACCTTGAAAGATGCAGTGAACGAAGCTATGCGCGACTGGTCAGCAAACTATGACAAAGCGCATTATCTGTTAGGAACGGCGGCCGGTCCGCATCCGTTTCCCCATATTGTGCGGGAATTTCACCGCATGATTGGCGAGGAAACCCGGGCTCAGATCATGGAAAAAGAACAGCGCTTACCCGATGCAGTAATCGCCTGTGTGGGTGGCGGCTCAAATGCCATCGGCATGTTTGCTGACTTTATTGACGAAGAGGATGTTCGCCTGATTGGGGTTGAGCCGGCGGGCAAGGGTCTGCATACCAAAGAGCACGGCGCTACTATATGTACCGGCTCTAAAGGAATTTTGCATGGTTCATACACCTATATTATGCAGGACAAAGAAGGTCAGATTGAAGAAAGCTATTCGGTCTCGGCTGGTCTGGACTACCCTGCGGTGGGTCCGCAGCACGCGTTTCTGGCCGATGCCGGGCGCGCCGAATATGTGTCGGTGACCGATGAAGAGGCATTAAATGCCTTTAAGCTACTGGCGCGCAAAGAAGGCATTATTCCGGCACTGGAGTCTGCCCATGCGCTTGCTCATGCCCTGAATATGGCAGATGAAGCCGAAGATGATACGATTTTGGTGGTGAATCTGTCAGGCCGCGGTGACAAAGATATTGGTGTAGTGACAGAAATTCTGGGAGATGAGTTTAATGGATAGATATGGTGATATGTTCAAGCGGCTGGAGGCCGAAAATGCCGGCGCGTTTGTTCCTTTTGTAACAGTGGGCGATCCGTGTCTTGAAACCTCGGAAAAGATTATCTGTCAGTTAATTGATAGCGGCGCGGATGCATTAGAATTGGGGCTGCCCTACTCAGACCCCATTGCCGATGGCCCTACCATTCAGGCCGCCAGCATCCGGGCCCGGCAAAGTAAAGTCACCACCGCTCAGTGCTTTGAGCTATTGAGCCGGGTTCGCCAGAAATACCCTGAGATCCCCATCGGTTTGTTGTTGTACAGCAACCTGGTGATGTGTGCCGGACTGGAGTCTTTTTATCAGCGCGCCAGTGAAGCCGGGGTCGACTCTATCTTAATTGCTGATGTGCCGCTGCGTGAGGCTTCCCCATTTTTGGCGGCTGCAAAACAGTCTGGTATAAAGCAAATTCTGATCGCTCCGCCAAATGCGTCCGATGAAACTATGGCGCTGATTGGTGAGCATTCTTCCGGATACACTTACCTGCTGGGACGCGCCGGCGTTACAGGTGCCGAAACTGCGGCCGAAATACCCGCTGCAGAGCTGGTGGAAAAACTCAGTCAGTATCGCTGCGCTCCACCCTTACTAGGCTTTGGCATTTCGAAACCTGATCAGGTAAAAGCGGCTATTGTTGCTGGAGCGGCCGGCGCCATTTCCGGGTCAGCGACGGTCAATATCATTGCTCAGAATCTGGATGATACGGCTACCATGCTGACACAGCTGGATAACTTTGTGGGCACCATGAAAGCGGCCACCCAAAAGGATTAAGCCCATGCTTTATATGATTTGCGCCACCGATGCTCCGGATACACTGGAGCAGCGACTGGCGGCACGCCCTGAACATTTAGCACGTTTGCAGGCACTAAAGGATGATGGCCGGCTGATTCTGGCCGGGCCGTTTCCGGCCATCGATTCGCCTGACCCGGGACCGGCCGGATTCACCGGCTCGCTGGTGGTCGCCGAGTTCGAAACGTTAGAGGCGGCTGAACAGTGGGCCGGACAAGATCCCTACGTGGCTGCCGGGGTCTATACCGACGTAGTGGTAAAACCCTATAAAAAAGTTCTGCCATAAGGTCGTCACCTGGCGAACCTGAATCTTAAACGGCCCCCAAGGGGCCGTTTTTATTAGCCCTGCCTTTTATTTACCGTATTTTTAACCACGCTGTTCTGCACTGTTTATTAAAGTTGCTTCATTATACAGGTCTTCTGCTTCTGCGAATGATCTTCGGTACTATCGTCATACTATCCAGTTACACCGCCTTCTGATTTATGTTGGCAGAGGATCGTGACTAACAGGAGCCGGCATTGAAGCTTGCTACTCATCAGCGTTATCGCCATTCTAATATTCCCCAGCGCCATGATTTTAGCTGGCCGCAGGAAAAACGACTGGCCGTGTACGCGGCTATTAATCTTGAGTGCTTTGCCTTTGGTGAGCCTGGAGGCGCCGCCCTGGTGCAAGAAAATTCCCAGCCGGATATACTTAATTACGCGCGGAGTGATTACGGCAACCGGGTAGGCATCTGGCGGATTCTGGATATGTTCAACGAACTCGACATTCCGGCAACGGCACTGGCCAATTCAACCATGCTGGAGCATGCACCCGGCGTGGTTGAAGCGTTTCACGACTGTGGCTTTGAGATTGTATGCTATGGGCGCACTAACAGCGAACAGCAAGGCGTTTTCCGTGAACCCGAAGAGCGAAACCTGATAGAGGAAGCCACCCGATCAATTACCGACCTTCAGGGCACCGCGCCCACCGGCTGGCTGGGGCCGCTTATATCCCAAAGCTATGTCACACCGGATTTGCTTGATGAAGCCGGCTACGAATACTTACTCGACTGGGCCCATGATGAACAACCGGTCTGGATGCAGACGCGCGGGGCACCGTCGGGCGATAGCCATGCAAGTGGTAAAGGCAAGGGGAGAATATTATCGGTACCCTACCCGCAGGAACTCAATGATGTGCCGGCGATCATGGGGCGGCGTATCAAAGCCGCTCAGTTTTCACAAATGATTCAGCATGCCTATGCGGTACATCTGAATGAATGCAGTAAACGCTCTGCCGTCATGGGCATTGCCCTGCATCCATATCTGATGGGACAAGCCCATCGTTTCTATCATTTGAAAGAAGCGTTCAGGACACTTAAAGCACAGTCCGATGAACGGGTATGGTTTACCTCGCCCGGTGAGATCAACCGGTTCTGGCGCGAGCATTTTCCCGAAGGGAATGAGAGATGATAAGTGCAAGGGAACGAAAACCCGGGGATGGAGTATCAATTAGGGATATTATTCAGCCAGAGCCTTACAAACATTACATGCTCACACCGCTTGCCCCTACGCCTCTTTGGAGCACTTTTAATTTACCGGCCCCATAGGTCTTAACAAGATAGAACCTCGTCATTACACCCTATGCCAAATCTCACCATCTAGAAGGTCAGTGAGCTCTGGTGTACTACCGGATCTCTGGTAATAACAGGAGCAACAACTCTGGCCGTATCCCGCACCAGATCCGCCATCGTAATTAATACCAGACAGGTTTTTAATAGCGCCAGCTTTTAAACCAGGCCCGACCCGACCAGGTATTGAGCCCTCAGCCAGTCAAAATGTCTGTACTTAACACAGTGACATAGGCAAAACATGGTTCAAAAACATGGTTCGCTAGTCCGCGCCCTGCGGGCTATGCGGGCTATGCGGGCTATGCGGGCTATGCGGGCTATGCGGGCTATGCGCAACATAGTATTTCCGGACCTGAAAAACGCTACCTGCAGGCCCAGCTAACAGTACACGCCAGCTATCATGGCGCGGCGAGAACGCTCCGTAATCCGGCAGTAATCAACGGTTTGTTAGCATTGGGAGCCGACTGAATCATGCTATTTCACCCGTTATCAGATAAGACAACCAGGGCGAATCAGTTCCCTCTACTGGCCTGGGCATAACCTTTCAGCTCTGTGAGATGCGACTCACTAAGCCTGGATAGAGGTATGACCATAGAGCCTCTTTTTAAATTGAAAAAAACATTTTTTTGATAAAAGTCTATTGAGACGAACTCAGTCCAGGGTTCTTCCAGTAAACCTTGCTTTGATTGACGTCTGAACCGCAGATGGTCGATAGAAAACCGGTACGTATCATTTAATTTATTCTTGCGGGCGACCATAAGTGCGAGTTTGGGCATGAGCCATATACCCGCCAGACACAGCAACGAATAAATACCCATAATCACCAGCAGTATGGTAGTCCACCAGGAAGACATTGTATCAAATTGAAATAGTGTGAAAGCGCTGATTAAAAATACGCCTGGTGGCCCATAGGTATGAAGATTCTTATAAGGAATCTGGGCCATTCTTTCTTTATAAGAACAAAGATACTCATCTTCGGTGTAGCGCAAAGTTAATTCAATACTCATCCCTGAGTTCCTTTCTGAGAGGTTAGTTTTGATTGTGTTGATGGCTTTATTTTTAAAACCCGCCGTTTTTCCTCCGGCAAAAAAATTTCCGCTTCTAATATTGCCATCGCAATTGCTGCAATCCTGAAGCTGTGGCGGTAACGAGCATAAACTGACTTACCAGAATAAGTCCGAGCTTAGGATAAAGATTTATTTCTTCAGTCAACAGCGGATGCCAGATATACACCAAGCCAAGATTGCCGGCAAACAAAAATACTTCATATCCGGGTACCGGCCCGCCCCAAAAGTCATAAAAGTGCCAGCTCAGGATAAATGCCAGTAACCCGATAAGTGTCGCAACCCCACCCACCTTAATAGCAAGCTATTTGATAGATGTTTCCTTTACCCATCGTTTTTCAGGTTTGCTATCTCTAATCACTTCGCGCAACCCGACGGGTTCTAAAAGGTTTTAATCATTTCAATTAACCTTACAACAGGCTGGTTGATGTCTGGTTAATGTAATACTGATTAAGTTACCCGTTTAGAAAGCTATTGCCAATATTATTTTCGAAAGCCCGCTGTTTCTATTGTTGCAGGCTTTGATAAGTTGCCAGCGTAAGTAAGGCTTTTAATAATTTCATACTGGTAATCTGTTCAGACACAAAAAACGCCGAACATTGATACACAATGTTCGGCGTTTTATTGTTGAATGTCGGTAAACGTCTGGGGACTACAGGTTTACCTGATCATGTTCACCCATCTCTTCGGGTTCGATGTCCTTACCGGTCATCATTTTGTACATGCCCTTGATGCCCGGGTCGGCTTCCCAGATTTCGGCGTCATCTAAATCAAAGCGAAGCATGAGCAAAGACGGATCTTCCTTGCCTTTTTCATACCAGGCTTCCACGGGCTTGGACCAGTATTTATCAATAATATCCTGGCGGGTTTCTTCCACTAGTGTGCCGCGAATACAGGCAAAAACATCGTGCCCTTTGCTGGAAAATTGCACCATGGCTTTACCGCCTGAAGCAATACGATTGGACTTTGTGGTATAAAACCAGAATTCGCTGTTCGCTTCTTTATCGAGCTGCGCGCGCATCGGCTCGCCATGTTCGTTGTTTTCACACAGTGACACCATTACATTTGGACTGTCAGCCATGGCTTTCCACATTTTGGTACGAATATCTTCAGACATACGCTCGCTCCTTGGTCAGGGCAGATAAAACTTTATCGCTGCCGTTTATAATCAGTAGTTAAACCGCTGCAGACTGTATGCCAGCATGAATCGGCCGTTAATATCTCTATTTTTCATGACGTTAAACAATCATTAAGGTTAGTTAAGGTTATAAATCAGTAACTTGTTCTGATGAATTGAAAAAATTATTCAGGCACGGTTCAGTTCTCGGGTGTATGGTAATTACAGGGCAAAAACAGTAAATTAGAGTACATGGTTGTGGCACACACAGGGTTAATATCGACATGAATATGCGTAGCGTGGCAGGGCTGCTATTTTGTAGCGTCCTGATAATAAGCGCGCCTGTTTCGGCTCAGCAAAAAAGTCAGTCGCAGACAATTGACCGTGCGCAGGCTGCCGCTAAAGCCCAGCAGCGTGTGAATGGCCGGGTACTTCGGGTAGATCAGAGCTCAGGGAAGTATCGGGTAAAAGTGCTTAAGAAATCCGGGCGGGTCGTCTCCGTCGATGTCGATAAACGTTCAGGTCAGGTACGCCAATCCTCGCAAACAAAGGATAACGATCGCTAATGCGCATTCTTGTTACAGAAGATGACAGCCGCTTACTCACCCAGCTTGATGCACTGCTGCAAAAACACGGCTACAGTGTGGACTTAGCCGATAACGGCAAGGATGCACTCTACCTGATTCAGGAATACCCCTATGATGTGGCAATTGTCGATATTGGCTTGCCGCAGATTGATGGGTTTGAAGTCATCCGTCGTGCCCGGCAGCAAAATGTCCGGTGTCCGATACTCATACTGACGGCCCGGGGCCGGTGGCAGGAAAAGGTCGAAGGTTTAGACGCCGGAGCGGATGATTACCTGACCAAACCGTTTCACAATGAAGAACTTCTGGCCCGGGTCAAAGCGTTGATCCGCCGGGCATCCGGACAGGCAAATCCGGTGGTGGAGCATGGCCCACTTACCCTGGATACCGTTACCGAAGAACTGACTATTTATCAGCGTCGCCTGGAACTCACCGCCTATGAATACAAGGTCATGGAATACCTGATGCTGAATCCGCAAAAGGTGGTTTCCAAAACCGAACTTACCGAGCATATCTACGATCAGGACTTCGATCTGGACAGCAACGTAATTGAGGTATTTATAGGCCGCCTACGCAAAAAGCTTGATCCTGAGGGGCAACTAAAGCCCATTGAAACCCTGCGTGGTCGCGGCTACCGGCTGAGCCGTAATTTGTGAAACGCTGGTCTTTAAAATTACGTAGTGTCCTGGCGGCGCTACTGGCCCTGGCGGTGTTTATTCCGGTCACCGTGTTTATTCTTGATGAAGCCTATACCCGCAGCCTGACCCAGGCCAAATTAAACGAACTTAAGCTGATGAATCTGTCGCTGGTGTCGGCTTTTGAGCTTGATGGTGATGTGGCTGTCATGCCCGAGATGCTCTATGAAGAGCAACTTAACCTGCCCGATTCAGGCTATGTGGGAATGGTAATGTATAACCAGCGTATGGTGTGGCAGTCTGCTTCGGCATTAAACACAGATATGAACATACCTTCGCCTGTACCCCAGGTAGGCGATGAGTATTTTGATACTCATTATCGCGACCACGCCAGCTCCGACTCGGCCTATTTTATGTACGGCTTTACCGCCGAATTCGCCGGTAGTGAGAACTTTGAACCCGTTCATTTTTATATTTTTAATGATCGAAATGGGTTTGATGCTGAGCGGGCTACCTTTCTCACCACCGTCTGGCAGGGATTATTGTTTTTAAGTATTGGTTTGTTGCTGTTATGGCTGGCCGGAATCAGCGTGGTATTAAACCCGGTACGAAAATTAATTGAAGAGATACGCCGCACCAGTAAGGGCACACAAACCGCCCTGTACAATAGTTACCCGAGAGAATTTACCGGCCTGCAAACCAGTATCAACCACCTGTTACAGACCGAGGAACAGCAGCGCCTGCGTTACAAAAATAGTCTGGGGGATCTGGCCCACAGTCTGAAAACCCCGCTGGCGGTAGCACTTGGCACCCATAACCTGCCTGAGGAGGCCCGTGAGGCATTACTTCAGGTTGACTCGTTAATACAGCGGCAACTGAAGCGGGCCGTGGCCGGGCAGTCTGGCTGGCAGCAGGCGGTGCCGGTGGCGCCGATTTTTGACAAACTGACCCATGCTATGGAAAAGGTCTATCGCGACAAAGATCTGGTTATTGACCAGAAGCTGACTACCGAGGCCAAGTTTTACGGCGATGAGACCGATCTGTTTGAAATGCTCGGCAATTTGCTGGACAACGCCTGTAAAGCGGCCCGCCAGCAGGTCAGGCTGAGCGGGTCCACCACGGCCCATTACCTGACGCTATGTGTAGAAGATGACGGCCCGGGCATTGACAGCGAAAATCAGACCCGGCTGCTGGAGCGAGGCGCCCGTCTTGATACCTACACCGAGGGACAGGGCATTGGCATGGCCGTGGTCAGCGATCTGGTCGCCATTTATCAGGGGCGCCTGGAAGTATTTACCAGTGAGTTACAAGGGGCAGGTATCCGAATCAAACTGCCCTATCCTGCCGGACGCTAAGCCCGGGGCTTGCTTTCGCCGGCTGAAGATAACAACACCGCCAGCCACTGACTTTCGGTACGCGATTCCAGGGCGATTTTCACCACCATCGTTAACGGCACCGACAGCAGCATCCCCACCGTTCCCAGCAGCCAGCCCCAGAAAATCAACGACAGAAACACCACCAGGGTTGATAAGCCCATGCCCCGCCCCATCAGACGCGGCTCAATCAGATTGCCCATCACCGTATTGACCAGCATAAAGGTTAAGGCCACCAGCCCGGCAGGCGCAAAGCCATATTGCACAAAAGCGATTAACACAGCCGGTAATGCCGCAATAATAGAGCCGATATTGGGAATATAGTTAAGCATAAAGGCCAGCACGGCCCACAACAAAAAGTGGTCGATTTTCATGATATAGAGCACCACCCCAATCACCAGTCCGGTGGCCAGGCTGACAACGGTTTTAATAGCCAGGTAGCTGTTCACTGATTTGATGAAGCGGTCAACATGCTGCATTTTCATATCCGGGTCAGCTAATGCAATATGTAAGCGTGACGGAATGCTGTCAGCTTCGAACAACATAAAAATTACCGTCAGCAGAATCAGAAACAGGTTGGATAATACCCCCCCCATGCCCGACAAGAAGTTAGTGGCCAGTGACATGGCCATGCCCGGATCAAGATGCGAGGTAATCAGTTCACGATTAAAATCTATGCCTAGTGAGGCCAGCCGGGTAATGATCCAGTCAAATTCGCTGGCCAGTTTTAATCGGTAGTCAGGCAAATTTTGTCTGAATTCGGTAAGCGACTGACCCACCAGCCCGGCCAGCAGAAACCCAAACACCACAATTAAACTGATCACCAGCGTCACCGATAACCATTTTGGAATACGATGACGGGACGCCCAGTTAATCAGGGGGCTACAGGCAATAGCGATAAAGCCAGATAAAAAGAAAGGTACCATGATAGCCGAAGCGGCTTTAATGCCTGCCAGCACCACAACCAGACTTGCCAGGACAATAAGGGCTTTGGCAGTAGGCGATTTTAGTTCCATAATAATCAATTAGCTCAGTTAGCAAGTACAAATGATACCACTCCTTGCGGATACGGCGTGCGTGTCTATTATTCTATATTTTTTTGTCCGAATACGAGAATTTTCATGACATTAAATCAGGCCATAATAAAAATTAAAAATCTGCGCTTACGCACTTATATCGGCATTAATGAAGAAGAGGTGCAAAATAAACAGGATGTGATTGTGAATGTCATCATACATTACGATGCACATCAGGCTTCCAGTACAGACAATATGGGCGATGCCCTGAACTACAAAACGGTGACCAAAGCTATCATAAAACTGGTGGAGGATAACCGCTATTTCTTGCTGGAAAAACTTGCTTCAGATGTACTGACCATTGCAGCCCAACACCCGTCGGTCAGCTTTGCAGAGGTAGAGATAGATAAACCTCATGCCCTGCGTTTTGCCGACTCGGTGTCGCTGACATTGTCGTGTACCCAACCCTAAAAGGATTCACCGTGCAGATACTTATCACCGGCGGCACCGGCACTATAGGCCGGCGCCTTATTAAGCGTACCAGTGAGCAGCATCACTTTACGGTGCTAACCCGCGATCAGCAAAAAGCGGCCAGCCTGCTGCCTGACACCGTTACGTTGATCTCCAAATTATCTCAAATCGAAGATTTTGGGCAGTTTGATGCGGTCATCAACCTGGCCGGCGAACCCATCGCAGACAAGCGCTGGACCGACGAGCAGCGTAAACGCATATGTAACAGTCGCTGGGACATTACCCGTGAACTGACCAGCCGGTTTACCAGTTGCAATAATCCGCCCCGGGTTTTCTTATCCGGCTCGGCGATTGGCTATTATGGTCGCCAGGGGCAGAGTATCGTCACCGAAGACGAACACCAGGTGAACGAGGAGTTTACCCATACGGTATGCCGCAAATGGGAAAGGCTGGCCCTGGATGCCAATAAAGTTACCCGTGTGTGTGTAATGCGCACCGGGGTGGTAATGGCAAAAGGAGAAGGAGCACTGGGAAAAATGACCTTGCCCTTTAAACTGGGCCTGGGCGGTAAAATGAGCGATGGCGAGCAGTTTTTTTCCTGGATCCATGTGGATGACATGGTTAACGGTATTGTATTTTTACTGGAACATGACGAATGTGAAGGACCGTTTAATCTCACGGCGCCGGAGCCGGTAACGAACAAAACCTTTACCCATACCTTAGCCTCGGTACTGCACCGTCCCGCTATATTCACCGTGCCTGGCGTAGTGTTACAGCTGGCCATGGGTGATGCCGCCGATATGCTACTGACCGGTCAAAACGTGCTTCCTGCCAAGCTGACTGAAGCCGGTTTCAGCTTTGAATATCCGCAGCTGCGACAGGCTCTGGAACAGGAACTGGGATAAGCCTTTAACCGGTTTGCAGGAAAAAGGCCGACCCTGTTTGGTTACATTATTTTACGCAATAGCTGGCTGGTGTTTAAAGTGAGCAGCCGCCAGCACCCTACCGCGCCTAAAGCGCCCACCACTATCGCGCCCACTACCGGTGCTATCAGCCAGTACCAGAAATGCAAAGAGGCAGTCATGTCAAACAGCTGAGTTTGCAGCAAATAAAGACTTAGCTCATTGGCAAGGGCAGCCATGAATCCGGCCACCACCCCAATGATAACAAACTCATACACTACACTGGCCCGAATCAGCCGCCCTTTGGCACCCAGTGTGCGCAATATGGCTAACTCCTGCTGACGTTCATCCATGCTTGCCTGAACCTGAGCAATCAATACCAGCGACCCTGCCACCAGCACCAGGATAAGAATAAACTCCACCGCCAGAGACACCTGCTCCACAATACCGCGGAGCTGATTGATGCGCGCATCCACATCAAACAGGGTCACAGAGGGAAAGGGCTGGAGTAACTGGGTTAAGCCGGCTTTTTTCTCGGTGGGCAGGTAAAAGCTGGTGATATAGGTAGGGGTGTATTCCTGCATGGCTGCAGGCGACAGCACAAAGAAAAAGTTGGGCTGCATACTTTGCCAGTTCACTTCACGAAAGCTGGTTACCCGGGCTTTCACCACCTCTGAGCCTATATTAAAGGTCAGCATGTCCTGCAGTTCGATATCTAGTCTGTCGGCGACCTCTCGTTCCACCGAAACCGCAAATTCATCCTGCGCCTCGACAGGTTGCCGATCGCCGTGCCAGGTCCCTTTTACTATACGATTTTCGTTTTGCAGGGTATTGCTCCAGGTCAGGTTGGCTTCACGCCCCAGACCATCCCGGCCCCGTTCATCTTCAGGCTTGTCTTCCTTGGTGACCTCGGTATTCACTTTTTCATCATTAACCGACACAAACCGGCCCCGGACCACCGGGTAAAAATGGCCAATCTCAACATTGTTATCGGCAAAGTGATTATCCAGTTCCGGCTTTTGCTGCTGGGTAATGTTGATTAAAAAGTAATTAGGGGTGCCCTGGGGCAATTGCGCCTGCCATTGGGCAATCATATCGTTACGCATTACCAGCACAATCAACAGCAGCATAATGGTAATAGAGAAACTGATTAACTGAACACTGTTGTCCATCGCCCGCCGGGAAATGCGCGCCCAGGCCAGTTGCCAGGGTCCCATCTTATTTGAGGCGAACTTTCGTCCGACGTATATCAGCCCCACCGTAACCAGGATAAGCGCCGCGACCAGCGCGACCCCGGAGACAAACAAAATGGCGCTGATTTTAAGATTCTGACTGTAGGCCCACATCAACAGAAACACCGCCAGCCCGGAGACGGCGAACTGTAGCGTTCGAGAACTTAAATTTGAGTCCATTTCCCGGCGCAACACCCGCAATGGCGGTATCGAAAACAGCCGCAATAGCGGATACATCGAAAACAACACCGCGCACACCACGCCGGTAAATACCGCAATGATAACCGGTCGCCAGTGCCATACCGCCAGGCTAACCTCAACTTTGCCCGCCAGCGCGCTCACCACCGCTTGCTGTATGGCGACCCCGGCGATAATGCCAATGATAATACCCAATGTGGCGATAAAGAAGATTTGCAGGGTGTAGACTTTTCGAATCATGCTGCGGGTAGCCCCCAGCGTTTTCATGATGGCGACCGGGTCGAAATGTCGCTGTGAGTAGCGCTGCGCCGCTACCGCAATAGACACCGCGGCCAGCACAATGGCCAGTAAACTGGCCAGTAAGAAATACTGTCCGGCGCGGGCAACCGAACGGCCAATCGGCGAGCTGTCATCTTCTACCGATTGCCACCGGTGAATTTCATCATCCAGTTGCGGTCTCAACCAGTCATAAAACTCACTGAGCTGAGCGTTATCGCCGGCAAAATAGGCTTTATACGTTACCCGACTGCCGGGGCCGGTAACATTGGCGCTGGCTAAATCGCGCTGATGTATTAGCACCAGCGGATCGGTGCTGAACAACGAAAAGCCCGCATCCGGGACATCATCCAGAACCCGGCTTACGGTAAAGCTGGCATCGCCAATACCAATGGTGCCGCCCGGCTCGATTCCCAGCAACTGAAACAGGCGTGAATCAATCCAGGCATTGCCGGGTTCGGGAACCTGATTGATTTGTCGCTGCTCACCAAAAGGCGTATCAGCCACGGTAATGGCACCTTTAAGGGGATAGTTACTGTCTACCGCGCGCAAGTCAGCCAGCGACATGGCTTCATCGCCAAATACCATGGAACGCAGCTGTACCTGACTGGCGGTGGCGATATCACGGGTTCGGGCATGCTCAATCCAGTTTTCGTCTAATGGCTGGCGTGCCCGTAGCTGACGATCGGCCGCCAGAAACGATGCCGAGCGTTCGGTCAGCGCGCCCTGTAAACGCTCACTGAACAAGGACAACGATAATACCGCCGCCACCGACAGGATTATCGCCGCCAGAATAATGGTCAGCTCACCCCGGCGGGCTTCGTGCCTGAACAGCCGCCAGGCCAGTTTTGTCGCATTACCCATGGGCAGCATCCAGCGTTGCAGCCGCCTCATTGGGGGCGGCAGGTTCGGTCAGCTGGCCGGCCTGCATCACCAGCTGGCGATCGCAGTGACGTGCTAGCTCTTCGTCATGGGTTACCAGTATCAGGGTCGTTCCTGAGTCGTGATTAAGGGCGAACAAAAGCTTTTCAATTTTTTCGCTGTTGGCGGCGTCCAGATTCCCTGTGGGTTCATCGGCGAATAGAATTTTGGGCTGGCCGATAAACGCACGGGCAATCGCCACACGCTGCTGCTCGCCTCCGGAAAGCTGATTCGGATAATGTGACCCCCGGTGGCCCAGCCCCACCTGTTCAAGAATGTCCTGGGCCTGTTTACGGGCATTTTTAGCTCCGGCAATCTGTGCCGGTAACATCACATTTTCTAAAGCCGTTAAGCTTTGCACCAGCATAAAGCTTTGAAAAATGAAGCCCACTTTAGCGCCTCGTAATTGGGCCCGTTGCTCTTCATCCATACTGTGAAGCGGTTCGTCATCTAAAAAGATCTCTCCCGATGAAACTTCATCCAGCCCGGCCAGCAGCCCCAGTAAAGTGGATTTACCGGAACCGGACGCACCAACGATGGCAACAGACTCTCCTGACTTGACTTCAAAAGAAATGGGTTGAAGAATCTCCAGCTGACCTTCGTTCGTAGTAACCTTTTTGGTTATCTTGCTGGTTTTAATCATAAGGAGTCACCGCAGTCGTGTTCATTCAATATTCTCGTGGTTTTCGACAGTTTTTTGTCGCATTGCTATTTTTACCCTTTTTACTGTTGGCAGATCAATCTCTTGCTGCAGCCTCGCAGGCGCAAAATCAGTCCAAAACACTGTTGGTTGTAGGTGATAGTTTAAGCGCAGGCTACGGTTTGCAACAGCATGAGGGCTGGGTAAGTTTGTTACAAAATTTATGGGCTGATGAAACACATCGGATCGATGTAATAAATGCTGCGATAAGCGGCGAAACCTCTGATGGCGGCTTAGCGCGGTTACCCCGACTGCTCGAACAACATGAGCCCAGCCACGTGTTGATTGAGCTGGGCGGCAACGATGGGCTACAGGGACACCCGGTGGGAAAGCTGAAAACCAACCTGAATAAGATGATTCGGTTGTCTCAGGAAGCCGGAGCGACGGTCATTTTGCAAGACATGGAAATCCCTTCCAATTATGGTAGCCGCTATACCACCTTGTTTGCTGACGCCTTTGATGAGGTCGCAGAAAAGAACGATGTGGCATTAGTGCCCTTCTTCTTAAAATCGGTGGCACTTAACAAAGATTTAATGCAAAAAGATGGTATCCATCCAAATAAGGAGGCGCAGCCACTGATTGCCGAATATATGGATAATAAATTGAAACCGCTGATTCTGGATAACGCTACCCGGTAACCGGCTGTTTGACTACTGACCAAAAAAAACCTGAAGCGGCCATCGCTTCAGGTTTTTTTATACGTGGGGATCAATACCCCTGCATCGGGTGTTGTTAGCGGCTGCCAGGAATATACTGTGGTGGCATGCTGTCATCACGCTGATGGTTAAGATAACGGTCCCGCAGGTCTGTTTGACGGCTGCGCATTTCCACCGCTTCACCATCAACAAAAACCTGCTCGGCATACTCAGTCACCTCAAGGGGATCGCCACTCCAGATCACCACATCCGCCCTGGCGCCTGTACGTAAGCTGCCCACCGACTCCTGAACGCCAAAAATGCGTGCCGGGTTGCTGGTCAGACTGGCCAGCGCCGCCTCATGGGACAAGCCGTTGGCTACAGCATTACCCGCATGCTGGGTGGCCAGGCGAATATTGTGAGTCTCCATACCAATGGCGACCGTCACCCCGGCAGCCTCAAGACGGGCAGCGTTTTCCATGGACGCTCCCAGTGCATCGAAGCTTTCTGGCAGGTTCATCTCCGGATTGACGATAACCGCAATATTGGCCTGGGCCAGTTGCTCTGCCACGCGCCAGCCCTGAGCCGCCCCCATCAATACAATATCAGTTTGTGGATAGCGTTCTTTAAATGCCACCACCTGTAAAATATCGGACTTGCGGTTGGCTTCCATTATCAATGGCATTTCGCCCGCCAGCACCTTTTTCAGCACTGTTAGGTCAGCGCGGGTATTAAGGCCCTGCCAGGTATCGCCCGGGGTGGGGATATCTCCGACGGCTTTAGCTTCATCAAACAGCTGCTGCAAGGTTACCCACAACGCCGAACGCGAGCCGCCAGCGTCTTGCGCTGCATTAGCGCTTACGTCCAGCACCATAAACGCCCGCGGTTTGATAAGGGGTGCTTCAGCGCCGACAGAGATAATGCTGCCCTGTCCATGAAACAGATAATCGGTGTACGACAAGGTGGTGGCCGCAGAGGTCACTCCTTCAATTCGTGACACATCCATCAGGGTCGAGTCCGGGTTTATTGCATAGCTAACATCAAAAGCGGCACCGGTATTGGAGATACGGGTATTTTCCACAGAAGAATCGTTGATGCCCGCCCAGGAAGCCACTTCAACCAGCCCTAACGAGGTCATAGCGCCGACCAGACCAGGCGTGACCACCTTGCCACTGGCATCCACCTGCTCGTAATCTGAAGGCACCTCAGTATTTGCTGAAACCTGTTCAATTTTGCCGTCTTTTATCAATACCGTGCCGTTTTCAATCACGCCCTGCTCGGTCTGGGTATAGACTTTACCACCGACAATGGCGATATTGGCAGCCAGCGCTGAAGAGCAGCAGGCCGCAGAAACCAACGCAGCAATCATTAACTTTTTCATTCTGCTTCTCCTTCAGCCTGTTGTCCCATTTCAAAATCGCTCACCGGCTGCACCGACGGATCGTTCAGATCAAAGGCCAGACCGCCATCGATATAAACTTTTTCGGCTTTGGTATAGGTTGAAAACGGATTGCCATCCCAAAGCACCAGGTCGGCGTTTTTACCCGCTTCCAGAGAACCGGTTTTATCGTAAATCCCCATAGATTTGGCCGGGTTTGCCGACAACCAGGTCCAGGCATCAGCCATGCTGATATCGATACCCACGCGTTTTCCGTCAGACCAGGCTTTCGCGGCCTCCTGGTTCAGTCGCTGTATGCCCAGCTCGCTGTCTGAATGGACAATGGCACAGGCGCCGGCGGCGTCTACCATCGGGATATTTTCACGAATGCCGTCATAGGCTTCCATCTTAAAGCCCCACCAATCAGCCCACATTGAAGAGCAGACATTATTCTGTTTAAGCCGATCGGCAATTTTGTAAGACTCCACGGCATGGTGGAAGGAGCTTATCTGGTAATCAAACTCCTGCATCATATCCATCATGGTGACCATTTCGTCAGCCCGATAGCAATGCATATGCACCAGAATGTCGCCTTTCAGAACCCCTGCCATGGTTTCCAGATCCAGATCGCGTTTTGGGGGCGTCGGATTTTTACCGGCGTCAAAGTCGCGTTCGTATTTATCCCATTTGGCCATATAATCCTGGGCATCAGACCACGCCTGACGATAGCCTCTGACATTTCCCATGCGGGTCATGGGACCGCCCTTTTTGCCATACACTCGTTTGGGGTTTTCACCACAGGCCATTTTCATGCCGTAAGGGGCCTCAGGAAATTTCATATCCTGCATAGATCGGTTGGGCACATTTTTCAGCACCACCGAACGACCGCCAAACAAATTGCCCGAACCAGGTAAAATCTGCAAAGAGGTAACGCCCCCTGCCAGCGCCCGTCCGAAACCTGCATCCTGGGGCCATACAGAATGTTCTACCCAAACGCCCGGGGTAACGGGCTTAACCATTTCGTTACCATCTGCCAGTGAACCAATAGACGGTGAGGGATAGACTCCAAGATGGCTATGATTGTCGATGATCCCCGGCGTTACCCATTTACCTTCGCCGTCAATGACCTTCACATCATTCGGATAATCAAGGTTGGTGCCCACGGCCTGTACCTTGCCCTCAGCAAAATACACCATGCCATTTTCGATGCGCTTACCGGCGCCATCAAGAATGGTCACATTGGTAATAACGGTAGGCTGGCCGGCAATAGGGGTATAGGTACTGGGGTAAGGATTGGTGTCGAGACTGACCTTGCTGGTGGCTGAACTGTCGGTGTTGTTATTCTGGGTAGACTGACACCCAGTAATAACCAACGGAACCAGACAGGCCAGCGCCAGTGTTAAACGCGAGCGTGTGTGTGCCATAGGCTTTGTAATACCTTCAAGTTGAGAATAATAAGCTTATTCGTATTGTTATTGTTGTGTGTTTACACCACATTAACGCTACTTTAAGCAGATTTCAAAATGAAGCACACTTGAGACTAAGCGACGTACTCTTGCGAGGACTGGCGGCGTAGCACTTTAACGATATCCTCGGCATTATTAAGCCGGCGTATATCATTAAACAACAACTCGGCCTGAGGATACTGACGTTTTAGATAGCCACACCACTGTTTTATCCGGTTAGGATAATAACGGCCTTTATCTCCATAGATTTCATAGCCGGAATATTTTATTAACAAACCGGCCAGTTCCGGCCATGCCATGGGCGCTTCATGTTGTTTTATGCAGCGTGCCAGATTTGGCAAAGCCAGGGCGCCCCGACCAATCATCAGGTCGGTACACGCCGACTGTTGCTGGCAGCGCTGGGCGTCTTCGGCGCTCCAGATTTCGCCGTTAGCGGTAACCGGAATTGAAATATGCTCCCGGATACGGGCAATCCAGTCCCAGTAGGCCGGCGGACGATAGCCTTCGGTCTTGGTGCGGGCATGGACCACCAACTGGGTAGCCCCGGCTTGCTCAATGGCTATAGCATTGTCGATGGCCAGTGATTTATCTTCAAATCCCAGTCGAATTTTAGCCGTTACCGGCAGCTCATCAGACACGGCCTGGCGGACATTGCTGACGATGTCGTACAACGCCTGAGTTTCTTTAAGCAGTACCGCCCCGCCCTTGCTTTTATTTACCGTTTTAGCCGGACAGCCAAAATTAAGGTCAACGCCGGGGGAGCCGAGATCTACTGCGGTCTGAGCATTTTCGGCCAGCCACTGAGGGTGTTGACCTAGCAGTTGCACCCGAACCGGCACGCCAGCCTTTGTTTTGCCATTATTATGAAGCTCGGGGCACAAACGATAGAAAATTTTTGGCGGCAGCTTTTGATCTACCACCCGAATGAATTCGGTAACGCACAAATCAAAACCGCCCACTTCGGTGAGCATCTCGCGCATTAGGTGGTCTACCACCCCTTCCATCGGGGCCAACATGACTTTCATAATTAGTACGGACAGCTGTATCTGAAATTCGGGGGGCGAAAGTGTAGCAAATTGGCGCTGCCGAGACCATTAAACTTAGGTGTCTGTAGTGCTATGCCAATGCCTGACACATTCTTTTGTCACTTCGATACGCTGCTGCTCGGTCATGGCAGGCCAGGCCTGTATCTGGTTCAGGCTGCGACCACATCCAAGACAAATATCGTCAGTATTAAGCCTGCATAATCCGATACAGGGCGAGGTAGCCGCCCCTGCCGGCTGAGAGGGATTATTGCTTGGCATATTATTGATAGGTCGCTGACTGTTGATAAGGTTGCGCACACTCAAACCAAACACATACAAATACCCCAAACCGAGCCTGTAGTTGTTGTTCAAAATGCGATGGCGAGCTTGCCAGCAGCGTTACCCACTGCTGAGCCGTGCCGGTATAGATTAACCCGTGATATTCAGACACAAAAAAAGGACCTGTGTAAAACCAGGTCCTTAATATACATTTAGACGTCTAAACGTGCAAACGTCTATTTAGATATTTGCTGCCAGAATAAAATCCAGCGCTCCGCAAATAGCGGCAACCTGCGCTTTGTTACAGATTTCAGGAGTCGCATTCGGACTGTCCGGATATACTTCAGTGGTAGTAACATACGCTGCATCTGTCATACCGCCACAAAGGTGAAGCTTTTTCTTGTCGTAACAGATAACCCCTTCACTTTGCATTGGCTCGCCGATCAGACACCCCTGGTCGTCCGCGGGCGCTATATGAGTGACATGACTGACCGCTTCCACTACTGCTTTTTGAAACTCCAATTGCGGCTTTTGAGCATCGGCTACCGTATAAAATCCATCAGGGATATTCCAATTATGATTCACCGTGCCTTCACGAGCGGCCAGCGCCGGACGAAACTCGCTGTTGTCGGTATCGGTGGTTTCATGTAAATCAATATGGGCCAGAAAGGTAGTATCCAGCGAGGCTAAAAATGCCATGATTTGCGCGGCTTCGGGCGCCGGGCTATCGTTATAAAAAGACCGGTTTGGATCCAATGCCAGCGGATCCCAGCGGTTGATCGTTTCATATCCCCACGGGCTGATACACGGCACCACCACAATGTTAAAACGGGATGCATACAGCGCCATTTCGTTGTTGATGAAATGCAACGCGCCCTGTACCCCGCTGGTTTCATAACCGTGTACGCCACCGGTAATCAGTACCGTGGGCTTCGTTTGAGACATGGGTTCACTGACAATGGCATGTAAAGAATAACGTGCTTCATCGTAGGGCAAAGCACCATACTGAACCACTGAAAAGCCTTTCATATCAGTGGGTAGTTTTGCTAAAACCTCGTCGTTGTAGCTGCGCTGAACAGATTGCCCCGCCAGCCACTGGGCCTTGTGTTCATCGTTCCAGGGTTTGCCAGGTTCCCCAATGGAATAAGACTGCATAGTTCCACTCTTTGTTACAAAAAGAGTAAATACTAACATAGCCGCCAGTTGGCTTCAGTTGAGCGCCACTTTTTTTACATTAATCGTCATTTATTTTTTACAGGTAGAGGGGAAGCTGGGGACAATATCTGTTGGTCGGTGAATTTTATCTGTGCTAGCGTGGAGTTCCACTCTGCAAATGGAGATTGCAAATCTATGAAATCTGTCTTTTCATTTTCCAGTTTAGCTGCGCTTATCGCTCTGCAGTTAACCTCTCCGGCACTGGCCGATGACTTCACCGATACCTATCAGGCTTTTCAGACAGCGTACAAAAATAAAGATTTAGCCTCAAGTGCACAGCTGGCAAATGAAAGCTGGAAGCTGGGTCAGGAAAAGTTTGGTGAAGACAGTGAGCAGGCTATGAAGCTTAGGTATTCACTGGCCAATGTATTGGTAGAAGCAGAACAACCCGAACAGGCACTAGCGCATTATAAAGAAATGGTCGATGATTATCGCGACCATTATGGCGACAATCACCTCAACACCCTGTATTTGTATACCGACGTCATTAATTATCTCCACATGCATGTCAGTAAGTTAGGTAAACCAGCCCGGGATTTTTTGCAAAAAATGGGGACGCAGCTGGTGAAAGATGCCGACGAACCAGCCTATGCTTCAAAAAAAGAAGAGGCCTATTTGTATGCCGAAGCCGCTCAGGCTTTGGTTAAAGCCCCTATGCTGACTACCACCAAACACAATGTGCTCGAGTTTTACCGGCATGCCGACCAGGTAGTGACGGCCCAGTGGGGTGAAGAGGATGCTCGCACCCTGCAAACACGTTTGTTCCTGGGTAAGGCCTACGAGTTGGCTAATAAAACCCAGGATGCCGCACAAACCTATGAGTCTATTTTAGATAGTCTGGGGGAGGATACGCAGGTTACGCCTCCCCTAAAGCTTGTTACTCATGCTCGACTGGTAACACTGTTTGAAAAATCGGGAGACTCTGAAGCTGCTACAAAGCATTGTCGTGCTATTGGAGAAATGAAGCCATGGGATCCTGACCAAAAGCCGGAGCCTATATATCGGGTAAATCCAAAATATCCGGTAACGGCAGCTAAAAGAGGAAATGAAGGTAGCGCGTTCCTTTCTTATATTGTGAATAGTCAGGGGATGGTTGAAGATCTCACCGTAGACAAAGTCGACGGTTACCCGGGGTTTGGTAAAAAAGCTTTGCAGGCGGTTGAACAGTGGCGCTACGCACCGAAGTTTGAAGATGGTAAGCCAGTAGATTCAGAGCGGCTAACGGTGCAGATGGACTTTAAAGTAGAAAGCTAACACTAACCCAGGTAGCCATGCTTACCGGCGGAGGCTGAATATTGAACTGGTAGATTCGAAAAAAAATACCGCGGTAGGCGAAAAGTACAGCAATCGCATAAGTACTTACGGCCTGAAAATTAATAGCATGTACGCCGTCTTGGTACTAGGAACCACTTACACCAACTTCTTATAGTCGCTCTGGATTAATGCTAAGACAGTGGGTTACAGATACAAAAACGGCGCAATACTGCGCCGTTTTTTTAAGATAGCTGTAGACGATTATTTTTCGTCGTCTTCTGGCATATCTACATCAACTTCCGGAACTTCTACTGTTTCTTTTTCTGTTTCAACATCCACCTCAGGTACTTCTACCGTTTCTTTTTCGGTTTCAACATCCACATCAGCAGTATCTACGTCGTATTCCGGCATTTCGCCGCCTTCAACGTCAACATCAGGCATTTCGCCATCTTCTGTTTTCTTCACCTCATACTCAGGCATTTCTCCGCCTTCAGCTTCTACTTCTGGCATGTCGCCTTTTTCTGTCTTATCTACATCACAACCTGTGATGGCAAATACGATTGCAGACAGGGCGATTATTTTATGAAATTTAGTCATGACATCCTCCAAGATAAAATACAAAGTATACGAAGCATATGCTGTACCACTTTTTGAAATTCGCGGTGTAAATTCAAAAATAAGCGTTCAACAAGCTTGTATACAAGTGAGGTAAGGTACGGTCAAAATGCCTGGTTGGATGTTTAAAGCTAAAAATATTAATAATAACAATGTAGTTACCACACTATTATGGTGTGGATGAGCAAAATTTTCGTAGTAGGTGAGCAATACCGGCTATTTTCAAACCAGAGGATATGGGAGCAAAGTTGAAATGACGACGGTGAGGCAAAGCCAGGCGACAGATATAAAAAAACCAGCCGATTGGCTGGTTTTGATATATGGCGTCCCCTAGGGGATTCGAACCCCTGTTACCGCCGTGAAAGGGCGGTGTCCTAGGCCTCTAGACGAAGGGGACTGAAAATCTTCTTCAAAAGCTTTGCTTTTGAGATTTTCAGTAAGGCGAAGTGAGCCAGCGAGCTGAGCGACTTAATCTTACTGAATGATTCTAGTCCTGAGGAGATTTTCCTCTGGCCTACCCCGAAAGCAAGCTTTCGAGATTTTTTGTAAGGCGAAACACATTTATGTGATGAGCGACCTTAACCTAAGAAGTGTTGCATAAAGAAGCGTTGCTTCTCTTTTAAAATGGCGTCCCCTAGGGGATTCGAACCCCTGTTACCGCCGTGAAAGGGCGGTGTCCTAGGCCTCTAGACGAA
>VMHT01109346.1_pt1 | contig 26883 bp, 30 predicted proteins | sample 4693611 | NCBI WGS metagenome assembly VMHT01 (sample SAMN12280063, study PRJNA550983) | marine metagenome | isolation source: seawater sampled from same location over 5 years 0.02-0.2 micron viral filtrate | place: USA: collected off the coast of southern California halfway between the port... ...
AAAAGGGCGAGGCAGGTGAGAAGAGACAAGCATCGACGCCACCGTGAGGTGGTGGCGTTCTGAGGGGAGGTCGAAGGGGTCAACTCTACGATGACATGGTGACTTTTGGTAGAGGAGCGTTCTCCTGCACGCTCCGCGGCAGTTGTAGGCAGACGACCTTCGGATTTGGGGATCACACCAAGGTTGCTTCCACGAGACATTTTTATATATGGTTAGAACGAATGAAAAAAAAAGTCGTTCGATCGGAGAGCGCGTCTCCCCTTTGCGCGTACATGTCTCTTCATGCATGAACTACCTCGAAAAATGTCCTCACTTTTTTTATCAACAATTTGTCAACCCATACACTCCTCTTCATGTCGTCGAGATCCAACCTTGTCGTATCACGGCTTCTTCAACTGACGTACGACGATACGTCTTCCACGGAAGTTTTGTATCGAGGATGTTGCAATCTGTCTTCTGCAGAAAAGGGGAGACTCGATCGTGCGGAAGCGGCGCTTCTCAGCATGTCCCCACGGGGGTCTTCGTCGCCAACTCGATCCCCCGAGCGCAGCGGAAGACACGCCGAGTCCCCGCATCGCGGCGGGAAAGGTAATGCTGCATCACACCCTTGACCGAATCATGGCGCAGGACACGTCGTACAAGGGCGATGTCACAGCCACGCATGCCATCCAACAGTTCCGTGGCGTATCTCACGAATGGATTCGAAGCGAAGCGTTCCTCCGCATCCATGCGGTGAGAACGTCGGTCCTCCCGAAGACGCCGTGTGGTCGTGGACGCCAACTGAATGAGCATGGATGCAAAGAGGATGTGGGAGAGCCGAGTATCGTCGGTACACCCTTCCCGTCGAAGCATGTCGATGACCGGCGTATCCGCACCCTCCGCGTCCCACTCACAGAACTCCCGCCCAAAATCGATCACCCGCACATGTGCCTCGCCATCCTCCATCAAATGAACCATCATATTAGAAGGCTTGAGATCGTACACAAAGAGTCGATCATAGGCCAGACGTTTTACACACTCAATGGATTCACGACCGATCGAGTCGATGTACTCGGCAAATACTTCACGAGGATGCTCGGTCAGAAGCGTGTCCATATCCAAAGACAGACGCTCCGAGACGAGATACAGTCCACTTGGCCACTCGCCGTGAGCATGCTTGGCCCACCACGCATCGAAGAGAGCCGGAGCCGCGCCCAGCTGAGCAGCGCGGAGTGTATAACGTACTTCCCAAAGAGCGCTGTCCGTTTGCTGGGTGTCGCTCTTACGCCGAGGAACTCGCAGGACACAAGGCTGATTCTTGTTTCCTTGGAGGACGCGTTGCGCCGATCGAACCCGATTGTTGGCACCCTTGCCCAATTCCTCTCCCACGAGAAGCGTGTCTGGGATACGTACGCGTTTCACACCAATGTCTTGAAGCGAAAGTGTCTTCGCATCGTGATTGTGGAATGCACTTCCTGGTTGTCCGCCCATGGGTTTGGACAACACGTTGCGAAAATGAAAATGTGTTTCTTCAACGCGCAACCAGTAGATGAGTAATATTCATTGTTTGTCGTCGTGCAAATTTATTCTTGTACAACACACAAATAACATTGACACATGGCCCCTGCCAAACGAAGGTCGAGAAAGAAGAGCGCCTCACTTCCGCACTTGCGCAAAAGCTCACGTAAGAACCGTAAAGGTTCCTCCCCCAAACGTTCTTCGCGTTCGAAGAACAGTCGCCGCCGCTTCCGTGGGGATGGAAAAAAACGTGGTCGAAACGACGAATATAACGACGAATATAAAGATCAAGAGGAGGCTCCTGAGGAATCTGAGGAACCTCCTTCCAAACGATCTTTTGCGATGCCATCTTATCCCATGATAGACGAGATCGGTAAGGAATTCGTGAAAAAGCACATGGATCCCATTGTCAGAGAATTTATGAATGAATTCCATCCTACTTACGACGAATTGTCTACATTATTTTGATGTTTGATTTAATATTGTCATCAATGCCGTTAGAGGCACGGTACGTTATTTTGGATCGCATCTTTTATTATACATTCATACACTAAAAAAATGAAAGTGTACCTCCTCTTTCTTTTGGGCGTTTCGGGTTGGATGCCACAGCCTCCGCCTCCTGTGATTGCCAGCATTCAAAAATGGGACATGACCACACTCTTGCGTCAAGCGCGCCTTGGGCGTGTGCGTCGCGCAGCATTTCGAGACGATCGGCGCGTCGTGGCTATTCTGGATTCCAACGGACTCATGCGGAACGTGGACTTATTTCCTCCCGCGGTACCCATGCTCGTGCATGAACTCCATGATGCAAATGTCAATGTGGAGATCGCTCCTCCTCCTCGACAGGCTCCCGCTCCCCTCATCACTCTCGTACGTCAGGGATTCCTGATTGCCATCTTCGCCTGGGTATTGGAGATGATGGGAATGCTGTGGGTTGTTCTCGCAGGACTCATGATGTGGACCTCCGCCATCCAACGGGGTGTGGTCAAGGTGTGGAACGAACTACGAGGACGAAATGAGGACGAAAAAGACGGACCAAGAAACTAAAAGACCAAAGAATTGCAACCATGCCGCGTGTGCCCTCCTCGCGTCCGTCGGAAGCCGATGCTATGCGTGCCGTCTCTGTCCTGACCGCGCAGGCGAGGCAGCGTGTCACTCAGGACCCGCACAACACCATCATCCTGACACACAAGTTGCACTGGGAATTGATTCGACTCACTCGTCAGCCTCATCGTAAAGCAAGGTTGGACATTCTCTTCCTCTCCCACCACTCACTTGGGCTTTCCAACAGTTCGTACACGTCTCAAGCAAGGGCACTGATCGGAGAGCGTACCTTTCTCAAAGCGATCAACACACTCATCCCGAACGCCGACATCATCTTTGCCATATCCAAACTTCAGAAGGCCGTGCCGACGTTGTCTCTTTTCAAGTTACGCGCCATGCTCAAACATTGTCTTCAGATTGGCGTCACCGGTTCTGTCATAGCTCTTGCCGAGTCGCGATGCGAGGTGCTCACTCACGAGAAGAATATGCGTCAACGTCTCGTCTCTGCGGGGTTGGGTGACACTCTCCCCGAAATCGAAGACCCCGACAACTACATCTGCCCCATCACCTACTGTCGCATGATCGACCCCGTCTACGCATCCGATGGAAAAGTTTACGAACGGAGCGCCATCATGAAATGTCTCACCAATCCGGAGTCGAACCATCTCTCTCCTCTGACACGTCAACCGCTCACGCGCGAACTCACTCCAGCTCATGAGCTTCGCGCCGAGATCAACGCCTTTTACAAGAAGGCACTCGAAGAGGAAGTCGACAAGATGACACAGAACACCTTTTAATTTTTTTTGTGAATGTCAAAGGTAATATTATGCCACCGCGTTCTCGCAAAACGATCCGTTCTCCCAAGCGTTCCCCTAGACGTTCCCCCAAGCGTTCTCCCAAGCGTTCTCCAAGACGTCCCCCCAAGCGTTCTCCCAAGCGTTCTCCCAAGCGGTCTCTCAAGCGTTCTCCAAGACAGTCGGTGTTGGTTCCTTCAACCCGTCGTACCTCCAGACCAAACAAATATAAAACGATGAAGCCACGCTTTCGTGCTGTGGACGGCAAGCGACCACGAGGCGACGGCGCTTCGACCACATGCCTCTAGCGACTTGGAACGTATCTACGAGACCGCATGTAACCTCAAATTCCACACAGGCTGCATCGCCGAGTGGGCGAAGCGGAACGCGATCCGAAATGGCGCGAATGGGCCTTTTCCACCTTTCATCCTCAGTGTCTCTCTGCACGCACGACGCCCAAGGGAATTCCCTACTATACTCCAGGAAGCCAGGGAGATGTCAATCGTGCCGCCAATCTTGGACGGTACATGCCAAGCCTCCAAGAGATGGGTCTCTTTCATGCACCGTATATATATACGCAAGAGGATGTTGATACGATGCATCCGGAACTTCTTTTTGCATGAGATGCAAAAGTGAAATGCAAAGGGGATCCAAAAAGAAGGGTCAATGGGATCTAACAAAAGGGAAAGGGGGTGGGAGGAGAAGCGGGATTCGGAATCTAAAGGGATTTACAAAGAAGGGAGAGGGGGGCGGGGAATTCCCCCCCCCCTCCCCCCTCCGGGGCCCGGCCGACCGGCGTCCGCCCTCACGTTTTTTTGGCACTCCAGACCCGTCGACGAGGGGTAGTCCCGAGGTGGGAGGTCATCCCTCCACACCTGGTCTCGGAAACCACACCCTCTGACGAAAAACCATCGGACCAAGGACCAACCCACTGGGACCAAGAACAGAAAAATGGAGCAGCCTCTCTTGCTGAATGAGCTCGTCGACCCCCTCGACCACAAGTACATGGCGTCGCCGACGCCCGCACTGGATCAGGTCAAGCCGGGTGAGACGTACGAGGCACCCAACCCGCACCTGAGCGATTTGTGGGGAAACGCGGCGGAGATGGAGCTGCGTGCAAAGGCCATGGAGCAGCATCGCCTTTACAATGTGAAGCTGCAACAGATCGAAGATGCCATGAAGGAGTTCGTTCGGAACAAGAAGTTTGCGGATCTGTACCCGTATCTCATGAACGGGTCGGCCGTCTCGGATCTCCTCTCCAAGTCTGAGGGCGTGGATCCACAGTTGCTCAAGTCCTCGGAGGTCGTCGGCATGTTTGAAGATGTGGTGCAAGAGGAATTGCAGTCCCGCGCCAAGAAAGATGAGAACGTGATCGTCATCAGCGACGACGACGGTTATGAGTCTCCGAGCCGTCCGCTCTCATCCTCATCCATCAAGGCTCCGATTGCAAAGAAGAAAAGGTGCAGCAATGTCTTGATGGTGGGCACTCGCTTGAAGGCCATTAAGAAGCACGGGAAGATCGAGCTCGGTACCGTCGTTCAGGTGCACTCGTTTGACAAGGTGGCGAAATGCTACAAGTTGTCGTGGGAGACTCAGCCCGGATCTAGGAACTTTGACGAAGTCATCCCCGGGAATTTCGAGTGGTCAAAGGATAAGGGAAAATGGATGGTCGTCATGTGAGAAATGGTTTCTCACTTTTAAATTGAGGTTTGGACAGTACCAACGGCCGCGTATGCAGACGCTCTCAAAGTGTACAAACGTCATTCCCCTACACGTTCCCCCTCTCGACGAAAAATAAGACGAAAAAATTTATGGTAGGACCAAAGATCCAGCTGCCTGTCATGATCATGAACCTCTACCCCATCCAGCGCATCTCGTGGACTCCTGATACTGCAAGGGACAAAAAAGAAGAGCTGCTCCGTCTGCTCGACATGGAATCGTTGGAGTTGTTTGCTCTCGCTGGCCCGGTCACCGCCTTGAAAGGTTCCTGGTATTATATGGATGCAGAAGAGAAGATGGACGAACTGTACTGGGGATCCCTTTTTTTTGACGCAGGCGATGATCAGGATGTCAATTGCAAAAAGAATGAAGACGGGGTGTGGTGTCTACAGTTTATAGAAGTTATAGAAGAAGGCGACGGTCAGTATGTGGCTATCGATATCGTCGAAGTTGCAGTGGAATCGATTCCTCTGTCAATCAGAGACATGTTGTTTTTCTTACAGTCGCAGGACGAAGACGACAGATACGATGGCTATTGTTTATTTATGAAATGGTTCAAGTCGGCGACAGGATTCGAAATTTATCGGGATAAAGTAGACGATCTCATACATATTTTAGGAGCCGTTGCACTCTGTCGCGAAAAGCCGCCTTCCATAAATGGCGAAGTGGCTAGGGAGATGCTGTGTCGCGAGATGCTTCTATCGACACCGCGTTCTCAACGGGGTATTTTGGGTAAGCTACCGGATGAGTTGATGACTGAGATCCTGGATCGTGTCGGCTAAATTCGTGCGTACTGAAGTTGGGCGGGGGGAATCATATCCCGTGGAACCATCTTGGGGGGAGGTGGTGGAGGTGGTTCGTAGACGAGGGATGGCGGCGGCTGGGTAGTGATGCGAGGTCGGAACATACTTTGAATGGCCCCCTTGAGGATTTGCTGCAATATGTAAAGACCCACTCCACCTGCTACCATGTAAAGCACGAGAGAGCGAACGCCTCCAAAGACGCGAGTGACGCCTGTGACGTCAGCGACGTCGGTCGTGAGTTCGGACACAATGCCGATGGCGTCCACAGGATGCTCGTCCTCGCACGCACCGTAGCAATCGTCGAGAGATTCTTCGAAGAGACCCATGCCTTCTTCGTTTTCCTGCTTGCAAAGTTCCTTGCACTCCATTTGATCGTTGCTATTACTCACTGCCTTGTATGTGATGGCCGAGGCCGCCACTGCACCGGCAATGAGCTTACCTTTGTGTTTTTTTGCCGTCTTTTTGACTTGATCCAAGGCCGCACCACTCACCTCACTGGTAAGCGTCTTCAGTTTCTTGCCGCGTGCGATGGCCCCTTCGGTGAAGGATGTCCCAATCTTTTTCGCGCGCAAACTCAATTTATTCTTGAGCTTGCCAAAGCTGCGTTTGTTGGGTGTAAACTTTTTGACTGACTTGGAAAATCGTTTGAAGTTCCGTTTGGCGGAGCGCTTGAGCGAACGGGCAAATGGCATCCTAGGGAGAGGGAGGGATATGATATAGTCTTGTTACATTTTTTTCGTCAACGAGTTCGAGGACAAGAAACCGTCGATTCTTCAGGAAAGAGAAACTGTCCGAGACAAAAGCGGCACCAATATTGGGGATGACGATGAGTGTTGCAACAATACGGTGCGTGCAAACAACTTGTGAGAGGAAGGCACTGAACTTGAGCTTGAGCGGCGGGATGTTGCTGGACCACGCACGTGGGACGAATGTCACATAGGTAAGAAGGCTGACGTGGATCGCAGACTCTCTGTGGGAGCTGAGACGGTTCGCACGGAGGAGGACGACGAAGTGCGCGCATTTCCTCCAAGCTTCGGCACCTCGGTGGAGGAGGGGTCATTCGCGGTTCACACGAAGGGGGGTCTCGACGACAGGACATATTTCCTTGCCACGACGAGGTGGGGAAAAAAAATTAGAGGAGTTCACCGCGAGAGTGGGGACAAGCGGACAACAGAACATAATCAAACATGATAAAACATCATACATTATAAGTTGGTGGAGGACGGCGTAAACGTCTTTCACCAATGATTTCATTCAGTCCCATTGTATTGACATCGCGTAATGCAGGAGGTTTCATTAAATTGTCTTTTTCGGTCATCCACCTTTGAAACATTTTCCGTGAGTGTGTTTTTTTCTTAATAAGTCCATAGAGATGAAGTCCGACGGTTTTTATTTTATTATACAATGTCCGAATCTCAGCTTGCTGTAATTCGATTTCCACGTCTAGAAGGTTCATTTCCTCTTCATCTCCGATTTCAAGATTCATGATACCTTCTTTTGCTATGAGATCTTCCAATTCAAGGTACATCTTTTCCAGCTCGGATGTCCATTCAATCACGTTATTGTACATTTGTTTTGCATTTTCTTGCCCGATGTATTCGATGGATTGAATCGCCATTTGACGCATTATGTCAACAAAGGTTTTCATTGTCATACGTTCGACGGTGGTGTTTCCATCGACAACAACGACACTGCCAAACCGTCCACGTCCTTTGGGAGAATGGCGTTTTCGAGATTTTTTTCGAGAAGAACGCGAGGACGACTTGCGGGACTTGCGACGTTTTGGGGCCATGGTGGTCTTCTTTGTTTACCATGATACCATTTTTTATTCAAGCTCCATCGACTCTGGTTGAGATGAATGGTGTTGAGTATGTGTGGTATGCCACAGTCTCTCTTCCGCACTATCGGCTACCACAAAAGAACACACCTGAACTTGCTCTGTTTGTCCATGTCGCACACATCGTGCCACTGCTTGGCGCTCCAGTCTCTCCACCTCGCCTCGGTCCCCTACGATGGCATGCGCAAACACTACGTGACGTGCATGTGGTAGATGTAATCCAGCAAAGGATTCCTCCAAACAAAGTAAAAGGACCCCTCCTTGCAAAAACTCGGTCAACACCGAGGCGCGCTGTGCCGAATTTCCATCGAGGGAAAAGACTCGTATGTCTTGCAACCCTCGAAGAAAAGCCCGCATGCCACGCAACATGGTCTTCCATTGAACAAATAATATGACGGGGGCCGGGTGAAGAGAGACGATCATGTCTCCTAATCGCATCATCTTAGAAGACACTTCTTGTAATCCCACGACACCGTCCTGCGCCGTTAGAGATCCTCGGCACGTGGGGCACCACATACCATTGCTTTGAGTGTGTTTCCGTAGACACGGAGGACAGAAGAGATGGGCACACGGAGTGATGACGCCACACGCGCGCTCCAGGCAAATGCTACACGTTTCCTGATGTAGTCGAAGCGCTGTCACGCGTTCGCTCACTCGTTGGTCGGCGGCGAGGCATCGATCGATTTGTGTTTTGGCTTCTTGGTACAATCTTCGTGTTTCGGTCACGTCTGCTGCATGAGTTTCACTCGCTTCCCGGACAACCTCTGCCCTTGCTTGAGCCGACGTATCTCCACAAGAGCATCTTTCATAAAGTGCATGGAGTTCTTCTTCCATCTCACGACCGGCTCGCTCCAAAATTTCTAATGCACGAGCATACCCTTCTGCCTTGGCGCGCTGCAATACCAATTCTCCCTGTCGACTCTGTTTCAGGTGCCGTTCGATATCTGAAGCGTCACGCAATTTTTCTTCTCCGCCTACTTCTATGTGAGTATGTGCTCGAATGGTTTCCAGAGCGGTCGTGGGTAATGTCAGACGTTCTTCGTCGGAGAGGAGCACTCGTTGCAATGACGGAGTCGGGGTTTGATAGACCGAAGGAACTCCGTGAACTCCTTCTTCGATGAGACGCGCAAGTAGATTGGGATGATGGGCCTTCTCTCGACATAGAAAGAGGTACAGATGCTGCGCACGGGAGGTATCTTCCAATACGGGGGTGGCAGTCAATCCCCACAAGTGTTTCATAGGAATGAGACGCAATTGTCGGAGATCTCGTGAATGTTCAAAGGTCTGATGGATTTCGTCGATGACGACCCGGCGCCATGTCACAGCTTCGATGATGGGCTCCTTGCGACCTGCTTGACGCGCCCATGCCGACAAGGTCGCTCGTGTACGGGGTCGTCCTTGGAGCGCACTCTCCATGAGCTCTGCGTAAACTTTGGAGGTACGGAGAAACGAAAACGTGGTAAAGACTATATGCGCTTCACACAATTGTTGCATGGTGATGTGACGTGTATCCTTTCCCTGAACCAACCACACCGTCGATGGTCCCGGAAATTGAAAGAATTTTCCCACTTCCGTTTGCCACTGTGCTACCAGATTCAGGGGCAAGATCACCAAACTTCCTCGTGCCACATAAAGAGATCCATTGAGTGCGGTGGCGGGGGGCAGATGAAGGTCTTCTTGTGTCATATGGAACAAGGTGGTCGCAGTTTTCCCCATTCCAGTTCCGTCGGCACAGACCCCTCCACTCAAATGAGCTTCGCGCACACTCGGATCGCGTGTGAAACATTCCCCCTCTGTGTCGAGAAACCACTGAGAGGTGACTCGTAAATTTCCAGCATACAGCAAAGGTTCTCCCCGGTCGCTACGGGCTTCCAGATCGGCCATCCACTGTGAGGATCGACATTGGTGAGCATAGAGCGGGAGCGTATCCGACCGCCAAAACGAATTTGGGAGTGGGTCCACATTGTCTCCTCCTTCTTCAAGAGGACGAATCGGTGATGTGACGGGCACACGCGCTTCTCGCCATACGGCTCGTGCCAGTTGAATGGTGTACTCTTCTGCATCAAAGGTGCCCAACGACTCCATGACTTCGTCGATGGCAGTTGCGTTTACGGAGAGATGCAATTCGATGGAGAATATGGTGCCGTTGGGAGTGGACATGTCGAGATCACACTCGAGGCGAGCGTACGAAGAGTGAAGACGCACGAGATCCCGTAGACACAAGTGACAATCTTGTGTCTCCAAGGTAACGGCAAATTGTTGGGTGGAAGAAGATACCGTGCATCCATCCTCTTCAAAGAGATGGACGCGGATGGCCGACATGACGAGGTCCACATCTGTGACCACCCCTCCCCGCACCACCCCTCCGGTGGCTCGTTTCTGAGCAAACGATAGAATACGAGTCCACATGATTGATCGGAGGATGGAAAAAAAGAATGCGCCGACCGAAACGCACAAGAAGGATAGGCTTGTCATTTAATACTAAATTCTTCTTCTTTTCAGAAGTGGTCGGGGTCTGTCGGTATATCTATAATCGCTCGAAGTACATTACTCGCTGCCGACTTCTCCTCCTGCGTAAAATTTCCCTTCAATATGCTATGTAGAACTGGTGGATGGTTGCGGAGCTTCAATGTATTTAATGCTTGATGGAACCGCCAAATGTTCTCTTTAGCGACGTCTCCCAGCACCTTCAATATATTGACTCTTTGCGTCACTTCTTCCCTCGGAAGCGTAGTGAGATACAATAAGACTACGACGAGGCCTTCAATGCCTGCGCGCGCGATGAAGACGGTGTTTTCTAAGTTCTCGGCGACGAGTCCCCTCAGCACTCTCGCTGCTATTTCCTTCTGCTCATCCGTCCCCAACGTGACGAGCGCGATCAGCGGTGCGATATCGTCATCACGTGCGATCACGATCGTGTTCACAGTGAGGTTCCCGAGCGCCACCACCGCGGCTTCCTTTTGCCGCTCATGCCGCTCAAACACTCCTGACGTGGTGATTGCGATTAGCGGCGCGATCGCGATGATGTTGTTGGCGTTTTTCGCGGTCGCGATCGTGTTGTCGGCGTTGTTCGCAGAGATATTCGCCAGCCGCCGCCGCTTCTTATTTCTGCCCATCCGTTCCCGACGTGACGAGCGCGATCAGCGGTAAAATGCCGCCATCACGCGCGATCGCGATCTTATTGTTGGCGTTGTTCGCAGCGAGGTACCGTAGCAACCCCGCCGCGTGCTCCTTCTGCCCATTTGTCCCCGACGTGAGGAGCTCGATCAGCGGCGGGATGCCGCCACCACGCACGATCGCGATCTGGTTAGTGTAGTTTTAATAAGACCCTACTCATCCACTCCACCTCTACAAGGTCAGCTATTTCCGAAACTCAATCATCATGGCCTGAGGAACGTCAAACACACCCATCGGGTGCAGTACAATGTAACCTCACACAATACAAAATCCATCCAGACTGGATTGGTGCCGACGGAAGGCGCGTTGAAGACACACCGCCGCCCGTATGCGACGGACGGTCGAGACCGAAGTTCGTGTCGAAGTGCTCATATGTATCCAACAACATGTGCAAAAAAATTACCGATCGAAATATCTGTGAAAGATACGAGCCATCACGTGTGCAGAGGAGACTTGGTCGTCGAGTGTCTGTGCAGGTAAAAACCGAATCATCCACCGATCCCTCAACACACATGGTGACATGCGAAACGTGATGGTACAATCTTCCACATTTGGATGACCATCAATATGACTGTTGAAGGAAACGTTTTGAAATAATTGGCAATAGATGCGACACGCTTGAGTGCCCCGGCTGAGATCGAGCGTCACAAACATATGCATGGCATCTTCATGGATTTCCGTCGTGGTATTCAGGTGGATTGCAAAATTTGTCAGGTTACGAAGGGGTAGGTGCTTGAAGGCCACAGGAGACGATACTCCGATGGTGGAAACGGTAACGGTGAGCCAGATTGTAGACCAGTCGGAGGGAAGGTGCGTCGACAAGGGGTGTGGTCCCATAAACGAAAAGGGCGGAAGGGCGGGTGGCATATGCTGTTTCACAGACGCCTTGGCGATTCCTTTCCAGTCATAATCAGGATCGTAATCTGCAAGCCATAGCCAGTCGGGGCGTTCTGTGTACCAGTGACTTGGATGATGATTCATTTTGAAACACTCTTTCCACGTCCGTGCGTAAGGAGCATACTTTTGCCTGAATTGCCCCAAAATGCTTGTCGGTACCAGGTCCGACCAAGGTGCATAGAGCATGGGCAATGCCTTTGTCACTTCATGAAACGATGCGAGATGTCGTTGACATTGTTCGAACCATGCCGACTCGAAGTCGTGATACCTTCGGAAGATGGACTCAAACGACAAGAGATCCTTAGGCTCTTCGACGGCGTTGGCGATGAGACACAGCACGTCCGGTGGGGGTACTTCTCGGTACATGGTTTTTGTTTGGTACACACATTCTTTGGTACAGGGTAAGTTTCGTTTTAATTCCTGTCCCACCCTCCATCACAACCGCGCTCGTTACACGTCGTTCACCCACAACATGTCGAGGTTCGGTGGACCTTCAAGGAGACGCATCGACGGTCGATGCGAACCTGCTGGACCGTGAAATGACAGAGACTCGCTCCGTGGAAGAAGAAATGATTCATACGCTGTGGATTTCTGATCCAGAACGCCGCGCCCGTTCAGAAGCGGGGATGGAAAAGCAACAAAAGCAACATGCACTAGCCAAAGAACACAAGGCAAAGGAAAAGGAGGATCGTTTCAAACGACTGGAGAAGGAGGTAGCGGCAGAGTATGAAGCTGCCACGCATGTTGTACCACCCGTTCCTACCTTGTCCGCCTTTGTAGAGTGAGGAGGTATGTGCAAACGACGGAATATGAATTTGAAACATTTATTGTTTACACGCCAATTCTTCACACGGACCCACGCAAGGACATGTATTCTTTTTTTCTTCGAGGCGTTGGGCGAGGTAGTCCAAGGTATCCGCCAGGGGAGTGCCATCGATTTCAAAGAGGTCGGCGCGCATGGCACATTCGTCTACGTTGTACCGTATGTAGTCGGCCAGGTCACGGAGATCGTTGGAACATGTACTAAGTTCATTGGGATCCAGGATGGTGGCTCTAGAAAAAAAACCTAGAATGGCGCATACAAAAATGCACCGCATTCTTTGGTGTTGAAAAATGGACCATCAGAGAGATTCTGACGCCGATTGAAGCAGGTGGTGAAACGTCACCATGGTAAGTGGTGTCGCGTCCACTTGGAGAAGACTTTCATCCACGGGGGTCCATGCAAGACACTGAGAAGCTAAAGCTTGAGGCTCTCCTTGCCAAGTACGGATGGCGTAGACGTGCTCAGTCGGACCCAAACTTTGACTGACGATCCTACGAAGATGACGTGGCTCCACGACGATACCGAGTTCTTCGTAAAGTTCTCGGCAAAGTGCTTTCCGATATCCTTCCTTGTCTTCCAGTTTTCCACCGGGAATTTCCCACATATTTCCGTAGGGCTTGTGAGCTGGACGTAAGGCTACCAGCACTTGGCCTTCGGCATTGAAAAGCAGGCCCGCGACAACCCGCATGTGAGAGAAATCTTTGGTTCTGGGGGGATATTTCGTTGCGTTGTGGACGGTTCTCATTTTCTACGTACCGGTCCTCCATGTATTGGACGGCCCCGACGCCATCGAGGCCGTCCAGGCTTTGGGACCAGCATCCGTCGCAACGCCTGGTACACTCTTTCTCTTACTCACCACCTTGAGCCACGCCGCAGATCTGAAGGATATTGAAGAGGATATTGAAGACGGCATCTTCACTCCGGCGTCTTTCATGGGGGACAGGGAGGCTAGGCGATATGTGGCAGCGTGTGTTTTCTCTGGATGCACCAGCTTGAAATCCATCACCCTTCCCAATGCCCTACATATCCCACATGGTATCCTTCCCTTGAACGTCCAACTCATACGTGTGTAATTGTTCAGAAGAGGTATGACACGTACGTCATTCTCTTTTGGGAAGAGTAGAAGAGAAAGAAAAGAGAAAAAATGATGGGACGAGGTCAATTTCCGTCATACCTTACCCATCTCTTTTGAGCGTCTCGTAGTTTCTGTGTAAATTTTTTTTTCATCGACTACCACTCATAATGACTGCCCTGACCACTCTTGGAAATAATGTTTTCCATGGATGCACAAGCTTGACATCCATCACCCTTCCTCACACTCTATACATCCCAGGCGGCGCCATCCCCTTGGGCGTCGAGATCATACGTGTGTAAGCAGGGACATCTTTCCGTGCCAGAGATTTCCGTGTGTTACCCACCGGGTACACCGACCCACCCATCAAAGATCTTTAAAGAGATCGTACGTTCAAAAATAATTATGTAACCCCCCATCATAAACTCCCTCATGGACAACTCTCTCAAACGCTCTCCATCACTCACATCCATCGTGTTGGGATCCATCGTGGTCGAGGCTGTCATGGCCATTCTCCTTGTAAAGATCCAACCGGGTCCTTCTCTGAAAGCATGGTACGGTGAGCTTGGATTTTCTGCGTTGACCATGGACGTCGTAAGCTTGGCGGTCGGAACATGGTTGGGTATGAAACTGGCATCACGATTCGATATGGGGCATTATTTCCTGGCACAGATGGCAGGCGTCGTTGTGGTGCAAGTTGTTCATGATGTGATCTTTGGGACTCTTGTCCTCCCGCATCTACCCAAGTCGACTCCCGTGAAACTGTTTCGTACTTATGCTGCAGAAAAGGGCAGCCGCATTCTCGTGGATGATGCGCTGTTAATGATGGCTGCGGTTGTTGGTACCTATGTTCTTCAAAGTCTAAAAAAAGAAGAAGCGAGTGTCATTGCATTGACATCGATGTATGTTTCGTGTCTTTTATTACTTTGAGCACTTGCCGTCAATGACCTTGTACGAGCAATCAATGGCGCACTTCTGTGTCTTCTCAATGAGGCAGCCAGCATGGCACTTTGGCCCCTTACCAGTAGGATTGACTTCCTCGAAGTGGCACTTTTTATCTGCGGCGGCAGCGAGACCAAGAGCGGCGACGACCATGACAATAAGCTTTGCCATGTTTTTGGGTGGTTGTTTTTATACAAGCAGGGAAAAAAAAAATGAATTTTTGAACCCTTTGCGTCAGTGTTACAAAGGATTTCCTATTTACTATTTGGAAAGAGAATGATATTATACGTGGTACTTCTCTTCCTTCCATATGCTCTTTCCTTACGACTGGCCGTAATTGGAGGACATTCTCAGTTAGGAAGATCAGTGATCCATTATGGTATTGGACGGGGGTGGATGATGAGTGCCGTCGTACCAAAGACAATTCTAGAAACACTTGACCTCGAATGCCCTTGTATGACAGCACATCAATTTATGCAAAGAGAGTCCGTCGATTATATTGTTTGCGACGCCATGCTTGTCCGACGTGACGCGTTGGACGTTCTGTTTCGAGAATACGAAACAGAACGTATTTTTTTGATACACAGCGTGGAAGAAGGTCTCCAAATATTAAAGGACATTTCATAAAGTGGCAGATGTCGTCCTTAAAGGGCGTCAGTTTCCGGAGCGCATGCGCTTTTCTTCTTCTTCGCTACGTTCAAAGCGATGCGTGGGGCGATACTTTTTCTTTCCAGAATGTTTGTCGATGTATTTGCTGCGACTGCCCTTCGATCCTTTGCCTTGAAGACGTCCGTTCGTGTGACAAAGCTTGTTGATGATCTTGGCAGGCAGTAAATCTGGGCGGTATTGGCGAAGCTTGAGAAACTTGCGGAACTTGTCTCCATTTCCCACATGAGAGGCGTCCTGTGTGTACTTTCCCATCCATCGAGCGGTATAGCCACGTTCAAACATGTAACGAAAAAGAATTAATTGTAAGGCATGAATCACGTCCGGAGGACCTTCGATGCGTTCGATGGCGAGCAAGTAGAAGGCTTCTATGAGTTGGTGAGATTGAGCAGGTCGAAGAGCAGCGCTCACCTCACGCACGGTAGGTATCCATTTTGTCAGTGGACGACGAGTGTCCACCGGACGAAAGCACCTACCATTACTTGGAAGACGAACAAGGATACGATCCGGATCGATGTTGTTTAAGTTCCACTCTGCAACTTCTTCCTTTGAAAACTCGGTGCGTCCAGTTTCGAGTGCTTGAAGGAAGGAGGTGGGAGGATCCTGAAGAAGATCCCACATCGGACACGTTTCCACTTGTTCGGGTGTCAGTGCGGGACGCTCAACCCATTGAGAACCGATGGATTCGTACTGAAAATTGTCGAGACGGTACCGTGCCACGTGTTGACGAAGTGGACTTGGTAGATCGCGTAACGCAACATCGCTGGGTATGTTTTGTACCATAAGATCCCACGTGAGAGGCAAATGCGAACCCGTGGGCATCCAATCGAATTTCCAATTTTCTCCTCCACGACGGCATCCATACGCGTCACCTTCTTCCACTTCACGTTGATCGTGGGCAGCGATGGAATGCGATTCGATGCGGTCCAGTCGTTCGATGCCTATGGGACGCATGGCCTCCATCGACGCATCCTCTAACATGGGTTTACCGCCCGCACGTGCGACGAGAGCGGCGATGAAGTGAACGTCGTTGTAATTTTTGATGAGAATCTCTGTGGTGTGACCGAATTCTTCTTCTTCGTTTTGACTCACGATGCTTGCCATTTCCGATGGGACTCCTCGAAGAGCCAAAATATCAGAAACCGAAGTCGACGTCGGAGATTGAATGGCAAAGAGTGTCAAACATTCTCTGGTGTTGGTTGCTCGTACGATGTCGATCCGTCGTTCCGTCAAGCTCACCCCTCCAATCGATTTCGTTTGCCACTCTCCATAGCCAGAAGGAATGCTGGGAACTTCCACAACAGGCATCTTGTTCAACCCACGCTGAAGCTCTGACACCATGGCCCGTTCCACCCATACCCTGTTGCTGTTGGCATCTGGAATGGCCAAGCGTCCGTCGGGAAGACGAACGACCGAAAGCGGATCGCCTCCGTTGAGGGGAGGCAAGATCCGAGTCCGGGCCGTCCGGGACCGCGACATCCCTTTCCCTCTTCTTTGGTACACAAGTTTTTGGTACTCATTTCCGTTTCGATGTTATCGAACGAAATCAAAATGGTGAGAGGGTCAGAAGCAGGGACCAAAGGAAAAAATGGAATGTGTCGTGTGTTTGGATGAAACTTTAGGTCAGTGTGTCTCTCCCTGTGGTCATGGAATGTGCGAGACCTGCATGGAAAAATGGATTCAGCATGGTGGACATACGTGTCCCATGTGCCGTGGCCTTATCATGGGATATCAGGCCAAGGACGAAGTCAACGAGGATACTTCCGTCATTGATTTTCCATCAGGTACGCATGCGGGCATTACTCTTGTGAACGATCCCTCCGGAGGAGTCTGTGTTCTGCACGTGGACAAGAGAGACCGCGCAGCACAATGTGGCGTCCAACGCGGAAGTGTCCTCACCCACATTAATTCCATTCCCGTGCGACACCATCAAATCGCTGTTCGATTTTTTGACCTAGCCGCCCAAACAGGGGATTCTTTAAGAGTAAAGGTGGGACGTCGCTCTCACTCATGGTCCAGTCTCATATGGAACCAACTCAGGAATGTTTCAGCGACAGCAAGGCGTGATCAAGGCGTCGTTTAGACGGAGGTTGTGGTTGGGTGGACTCTTTGTTCGATGGGGAGTTTATGTATTGCATTAAACATTCCATCTTGACAGGTATCATGGCATTTCGATTCATCCATTCTTGCAGTGTTTCCCTTTTCCCCCATAAAGTATCCATTGTGTAGTATTCTTTTCCAAATATATAAAATGCTACTTCGTGGCCGTCATTGTTAGATGTGTAAACAAATTCCTTATTTAGGTATATGGCGGTTAAGATTCCTCCTAGTAATTTGTATTCGTACGGTAAGTATTGTTTTTGGAATTGATTAAGTTGATCAATCACGTCGATTTTTTCCTCATTAGGGTACACGTAAAGTGGATGCAACCTGCGTCCCCGGTATTCTTTTATTATCTTTGTACCGTATATTACAAAGGTATCGGTTTCTGAACCATTTGTAGTATGCCTAAACTCTGTTGGACATAATCTTTTAGAATGCAATACATGATAAGAAAATTTAGGTAATGAAAATTTCTTGATTAAAGCATGAATATCGTTACCTTCATTGCTTATTAAATCGTCCATCCCACTGTTGTTCCATGGAGATGCTAACGCCCTGAGAAGCATTGGTATGATTTCGTATACGTTTTGTTCGATGATCTCTTGGTCGTCTTGTTTGTAAGTGTTATAGATTCCATTGTCATCATTAATGAAATTCACAGCTCGTGTTAGGTTGGGTCTCAAACTTAAAAGCTCTATGCATCCTTCTTTCAGGAATAAGGAGTTTATATGGTCTATGACTGCTTGGTTATCCTTTTCCTTTACCAGATCCTTCAATTCTTTCATAAAAGGGTGGGGAATGAAACTTAATGTATGAAAGAGCTGCACGCAAGCCAGTGCCATACATAGATTACATCCCTTTACCTGTTTCACTATGGTTGGGTTGTCAATCGGAAATCCTTCTGTCTCATCTCTATTACTGCGACCTGGACTTTTTGGATATGGACTTCTGGGCTCGGAGACGGAAGGGTTAAGAGGTATAGGATCTGAACTTGAACCAGCACCGTAAACTCTTGGAAGAAGGTATCTCATCGAGATATTACTTAAGTTACCCAAAAATAAAAATTAGACCTTGGAGGGAGATTCGAACTCCCATTATGGGATTGTCTTCATGATTCAAAGTCCCAGGTGATGACCAGTTACACTATCCAAGGTTTTTGGGAGAGAAATTCTCCACCTTCCTCCACTGGGAGTCGAACCCAGGCCATTCGGGCTCTTTACCCTCTCTTCGGGGAGTGAAAGCCGAGTATCCTAACCAACTAGACTATAGAGGAGTTCTTGTGTACATGTACAGTCTTCTCCAGAGGAGAAGAGGGTGCTCGACTTCGTGCGGGGCTCGAACCCGCGGCCACGCGATGTCTTTGGTGCATCGTTTTAAAAGTCGCGCGCTCTGCCAGCTGAGCTAACGAAGCATTGGTTTTTTTTCGAGGTTGACTCCTCTTATGTTTCATGCCAGGCTCGAACTGGCGACCTCCGGCTTTCTATCGTTACATAAGACCGGCGCTTTAACCACTAAGCTAATGAAACACCTTGGAGGATTTCTCCTCGGTTACCCTGGGTGGGACTCGAACCCACAACCACCAGATACACTTCTCCGTCATAGAAGTCTGGTGCGCTGTCCAATTGCGCCACCAGGGCACTCGAAGTATAAGGCCATGAAAAAAAATTGGGGTATCTCAACGCATCAAAGTAGGTAGAGAAAAGGTAAGGGGTAGGTACACATGTCCGAGGAAGAAGGAATCTCTTGTTACATCTGCTTTGAAAGTGACCCTTTGCCACTCACACTTGCGTGTGGTTGCAATGGTTACGCTCATCCGACGTGTCTTATGAAATATGCTTATCATCGTAATTCTCACTTTTGTTCTATTTGTCGTCGTCAAGATCCTCGTATGGTCATCCAATATACTTCAGGCCTGGATTGGAAAATGGTATTCTATGTTCTTTTGATAATTGTTCTTACAGGTTTGTACAGTATCCCCATTTATATTATTCACAAACTTGACGTGAGTGATGCTACTCTTGTAGTAAAGGTTTTCAAAACAGTTGCCTCCATCGTATCCATTTGCCCCGTCATAGCCTCTGTGTGTACTTTTTGGTATTTATTTTATCGATATAGAATGTCCTTTGTGAAAAAGGGGGCCCGTGTGACGTGGGTGGATCGGGGATCGTGGTGTTAAGACCATCCATACGTGAGAACGATAATGATATGAGTGGCACGTTGCACTAATTCCAGGCGGTAGGCGTTGACTGTATCTCGGAAATAGAGTGCGCATTCTATGCATATCATAGGAAGTATGATACTGCTCACGGTAAATAATCCTGCAACAGTGGCGTGAGTATAAAGTACCATGGCGAACATAAATGATATCAAGATGCTTGTGCTCGTGACAAAGGATTTCGTTTTATGAGTGAGCACGACGAGTGAACCATCTCCCAATACTGTAAATATCGAAGGTATAAGAACGATTGTGAATACAAGAATGACACTTTCTACCCCGTGGTTTGAAAGGGAGACTGCCAATTCATTCCATGCATACGAAAGAACGGGAATGGGTGGTGCTGGAGCGATTGCAGGTGGTGGAGGCGATTGAAGTGGTTGGTTTGGTGGATACGCAGGAGGTGACGGTGGTGAACTGGGGGGTGGTAGTGGGACGGGTGGTGATACGGGTAACGGAGGTGGAAAAGGTGGAGGTGGTGAGGGCGGAGGTGAGGGCGGAGGTGGCAAGGGTGGCGGCGACGGCGGAGGCGGCAAAGGTGGCAAAGGTGGAAGTGGTGAGGGTGGAGGTGAGGGTGGAGGTGGTGAGGGCGGTGGCGATGGCGGAGGCGGCAAAGGTGGTGTGGGAGGAGGTGGTAAGGGCGGTGGTGAGGGTGGAGGTGGTGAGGGCGGCGGCGATGGCGGAGGCGGCAAAGATGGTGGGAAGGGGAGAGGTGGCGGAGAAGGTGATGGGGGTGAAGGTGGTGGGGAAGGTGGTGGTGGGGAAGGTGGAGGTAAATGCGGTGGTGGTGAAGGCGGTGGCGGTGATGGTGGCGGTGATGGTGATGGTGAGAAAGGTGGGGATGAGGGTGATGGTGACACCGGGGCAGGAGAAGGTGGAGGCGGAGAGGGTGGGGGTGATGGTAATGGCAGTGATGGTGGGAGAAAAGGTGGTGGTGGGGAAGGTGGAGGTGAGGGTGGAGGCGGTGATGGCGGAGGCGAGGGTGGAGGCGGTGATGGCGAAGGTGAAGGCGGAGGTGGGGAAGGTGGTGGCGATGGCGGGGGTGGGGAAGGCGGAGGTGAGGGTGGCGGTGGTGAAGGTGGCGGTGAGGGCGGTGGTGGAGAAGGTGGGGGTGAAGGAGGAGGTGGGGAAGGTGGTGGCGATGGCGGGGGTGGGGACGGCGGAGGTGAGGGTGGCGGTGGTGCAGGTGGTGGTGATGGAGGTGGAGATGAGGGCGGTGGCGATGGTGGAGGAGATGGCGGAGGTGGTGATGGTGGTGGTGAGGGCGGAGGTGGAGAAGGAGGAGGTAATGGTGGGTGAGGAGGTGCATCGGGTTGAATCTTAGGTGGATTCGGAGGTGGCGGAGGTGGAGATGGCGGGGGTATTGGAGGTGGTGGAGGGGAAGGCGGAGGCGGTGATGGTGGAGGAGAAGGTGGATGTGGTGATGGAGGTGGCGAAGGGGGAGGTGAAGGCGGTGGTGGGGAAGGTGGCGGGGACGGTGGAGGCGGCGATGGAGGTGGCGACGGCGGAGGTGGTGATGGAGGTGGCGAAGGAAGAGGCGGTGATGGTGGAGGTGAAGGCGGAGGAGGTGATGGAGGTGGCGATGGCGGTGGCGGCGACGGAGGTGGAGACGGTGGAGGCGGCGATGGTGGTGGAAACGGTGGAGGCGGCGACGGAGGTGGAGACGGTGGAGGCGGCGATGGTGGAGGTGAGGGAAGTGGTGGCGAAGGTGGAGGTGAAGGTGGAGGCGGCGATGGCGGAGGTGAAGGCGGAGGTGGAGAAGGTGGAGGTGAAGGCGGGGGTGGAGAAGGCGGAGGTGAAGGCGGGAGTGAAGGTGGGGGCGCGGGAGGAGCAGAAGGAGGCGGTGAGGGTAGAAACGGAGGAGGTGGAAGCGGCGGGGGCGGTGAAGGATGAGGTGGTGTAGGAGGAGGTGGAAGCGGCGGGGGCGGTGTAGGAGGAGGAGGAATCGGCGGAGGCGGAAGCGGCGGAGGTGGTGAAGGATGAGGTGGTGTAGGAGGAGGCGGAAGCGGCGGGGGCGGTGTAGGGGGAGGTGGAATCGGCGGCGGTGGTGTAGGAGGGGGCGGGAGCAGCGGTGGTGGTGTAGGAGGGGGTGGTGACGGCGGCGGCGGTACACAATAACAGAGAAAGTTCAAGCCGTGGGAATCCCACTGGGGATGGCTGCGAGCGCAATCGAGCGCCGATGAAGGAAAGCTACCGGAAGGATACCTGCACCATCTATCCCTGGAATCCTGATACATTGGAGTGCCAGTGGCAGTATATACGTTCTCCGTCCCAAAGATCCCGCACTGGTTTGAAATCCCCGTCAGGGTATCGATCATCGACGACATCTCTGCTTGGGTGTCGATGTCACCAAACTGAGAAAACCACGCAGATTCGTCGCATTCGAGGTTAGCGGCGGCGCAAGTTGTGTCGCAGCTCGCGCCGCCAGAGGCCAGCTTCCACTCGGATGCATCCGGCGGGGACGATGGTGGTGGGTTTGGTGAGTTTGGAGAAAAATATGCAAGTTTCCTCCAACATTGATTTTGATTTCCAAAAGAAGTTGGTTGAGCATTGCTATTATAATTATTGGGATGTGCGCTTCCTACAAATATAGCACAATAGCTATTTCCATTAGCTTGTATATGATGACAATTAGGGTTATTATTACATATTCCTACGACTTGATTACAACCATAGGGAACTTCACCATCATTGGTCCAACGCTCTTGATTGTAATACCTGCAAATGTCAGTATTTATTAGTTCATATCCTGAAATGGAAGTCCAATCTCTTCCTGACATGGGGCTGCGAACAGAAGATTTGCTTGTGGTGCTATCAAGACTGTCGGTGAGTAAACCAAGGATAATGAGAATTACGAAACGTTCTAAAAATCTTCGGAAACGTTGCAATTTAGGAACACGCCATACTCCTATAAGGACAATATGAAGCAAGACACTCCATAAAGCAGCGACTGCTACAGGACGTCTTGCGTCTGAGTCTATGAATACAGTGAAAGTTAATAAGGCTGTGATAGCATGACTCAAGGACATGCTATACTTTACTCACAACACCTATTTTTTCTACGACTTATTTCATGGCAACTCGTCCCAAGTTTTTCGAGGAGGAGGATCTCGGACAATTTTTGAGACGCGATGGTATCCCCGGGGCGTGGCCTTCCATGTCTTCTGTACAGTGGAGGGAGGATGTGTTTTGTTTGAAGACTCGAGTGCTTGGACCCGAGTCTGTACAGTAGATACGGTCTTGAAAGGATGCTCGGAAGCAGCTATCCGTGCGCTCCGTCGGCGTTCCAAAGAGATCATAAGTCTACACTATTAATGGAAACGAAATACCAAACTGATGCTAATTCCAGGTGATACTTCCGATTTTTTTTTGGCAGTGTTCCTTGACAAATAATATGTACGATCTTTGCAAGATAATCGATTCCATCAAATCTCACGAGGATCACAAGAAACTGTTTCCCCGTGCAAGCAAAGCAACGAAAGGCCTAACCACTTTACGGGGAAAATATAACTTTGACGACCAGGTGTTTTCCATCACCTCGTCTTTGGGAAAAGGCGCGTCGGGCCGTGTCATGAAGGGTTTTTTTGGGATTCGCCCCGTGGTAGTTAAACGAAATGTGAATGTACCGTTTCAAGAAGATGTCAACGAATCCATTATGCAAACACGCTTGTACTGCTTTTTGAAACAAGAGGGGGTAAGCAAAAATATAGCTCAAATACCGGAAGCTATTTTCACAGCAAGTATTCCTGGATTCGGTCGTGTGTTGGGTATGGAAGGAGTTGATACTTCTATGCTAGAATATGTAAAGTCTCTTAAAGCATCGGATCAAATTCCATGGCTTTGTTCCGCGATCGAGCGAGTGTGTCGTCTTCTAATTCTTTTGCAGCAACGGTTTTCGTTTATGCACGGGGATATGCATAGTGAAAATATAATGATACGTGGAGACGATGTCTTTCTTATAGATTTTGGTATGGCGAGTGCCAAGTTTGATAAGCACCCAAGATTGATAACAAACACCCGTTACGAGAAGGTACGGTTCCACTCTCAACTAGATCTTATGACTCTTTTAACGTCGCTGCGAGAGGATCTGGGAATCGTCCACCATGATAAGGCCGCTGCTTGGTGTGGATCGTTTGTCAATCCGTATTGGGACGTTGTACGAAAAGGGGTTTTAGAAACTCCCAATACCAAGCTTCCCTATGGCGCTCGGCGCACTGTTCGAACAGCCATTGACGAAATTAACACGAATGGTGAAGTATATTACGCTCATCATTTGCTATATGAAGATATAGGGAGGGTGTCTTACCCGCCATGTGAACCTCAAAACTTGTTATCGTTGCTTTACTCTTCGAAGGCTCCAACTACACTTCGACAGGAACGACTCCTTGAAGACATTTAATATCGCGAGCGCCGTCGTGAGTGATGATTGCTACTTGGAGAACGACGTGAGTGATGTTTTTTAGAGAAATGAAGAGGCCGACGCCGCTCTGAATGTTTCTTGAAGTTTCGTGAATGCTTATTTTTTGACTTAGAATTCCGACGCTTTCGTCGTCGAGGTGGTGATCGAGATCGGCTACCATGCTTCCATGATGGACGGTGTTGTAACCAAGGGGGTCGATATGAATGTGGTGGCTTCATGGTTGTTCATATGAAATTATTTTTAAATTAGGACAGCCGGGTGAAGCACACACGTATACACACACATAAAGGCGACCGCGATGCTGCGACCGGACGCTCCTGGTCCCTGGTCGCAAGCAGCGCGGCGCCCACCATCATGCCGCCGCCGAGGAGCATCGTGGGCGCGACGTGCTCGTCGAGGCTGTTGCTTTCACCCACAATAATTGCTGTATATTTAGTCATCATCAACGTCAATTGCATCCTCTAACGAATTTCCATTGCGAGATCGTTTGCGTGATGGCTTGGCTCGAGCGATCGAATCCCATGTCCAATGAGTTGTGGTTTCCACTGCGATGGAATCAATCACCACCCATGCATGCTCTCCGTTCGAGCACATGGTTGAATCGATGCCGATAGCATACTTGCATAAAATAGCCAATAATGCACTCGTTAACTTGCAATTGACCCCTTTTCCAGCATCGTCCATGTCTTCTGTCATGCATTGCTTTGAATACGCACGACTACCCACTTCTTTGAGAACAGCAAGAAGCTTCTCATATGGCGTTTGCATCGACTGTAGAATAGGCTGCAGTCGCGTGGCCGTCCGAGGTACCATTTGGTAAAGTGTTGTGAAATCAGCTGGCTCCTTCAAGGTCAAGTCCAGTTTAGGAAGATCTGAAGCCACATCCCAAATTGGTTTTGCAACATGGTCGAGCTCTCCTATATTCACAGAGGGCGTCAATGCCACGCTCTTGTTCTCGATGGTGACCTTGTACGTGACTGGTGTCGTCTTCCGGCCATGATGACATCCATGCATCTGTCCATTGACAAGCTGACGACTTCCCTCTGATGCTATGACCACTTTTTCAAGTGGCTTTACCGGTTCTTGAGCTTTTTTGGAGGATGCCGCTTTTGCCTTCCCATCGATCTTCGTTAGCATTTCCGAAGATACTTGCGTTTTGAGGACTCTCAGTAAATCGTTGGTATTGAAGAAGCCCAAGCGCATCAAACCATTGTTGAGCATATCTGATGTTGCGTCTCCTGCCACATAGACCGTGTAAGCATTGAATCTCCACAGCGTGATTGTGCCATCGTTGTTCTGCCAAATAATATCCCTATCACGACCGGTGGCTCTCAGGCGCCACATAAGTTCCTTGCCGCCCATATTGTCACATTGCCGAACTTCAAATGCGTTATGGCAGAAACGGTCTCCGAGTGCAATCTTCAATAAATCAATGGATGCTGTCGTGAGCAGAGGGTCGGACGTTGTTGGAAAGTTGAGTAGAGAGCTCTTGTCGAATACAGTAGCAATCACCTGTTCAGTGCCAATGGAATTATCATCGAGTAAGTTTTTGAGCCACTCTGGTTGCGAACTCTTCTCATGCATTGAAAAACTCTCGGAACTGTAGACGAATAAGTCGGTGCGTGCCCTTGCCTTGATGATATCGCGGTAGTCCCGGAACATGCCAAAAAAAAAGGCTCCCGACGGGCTGTTCCCGGACATTTTCCCGGTCAATCGTAGAAATGTTGCATCCATAAGTAATTCGTCGATGAATTCGTTGTCACACGTGATGTTCTCAGTGTACCCAAATAGGTTGCTGAGAGACAGTATCCGATCGACTCCTTCCATCAAAGAAATGGCGGTATGAATGTCAACTGCCAATACATTGAAGGAACGATCCGATGACAATATGATATGCTCCTGCGAAACATATAACCCATTGACGTAAACCACAAATTTGGTAACGTCCTCTGCGAGTGAATTATCCATAAAAGAACAAGCCCGAATTGTGTACCCATCATTCGCTTTATCCACCATCGCGCGATCCCATTTTCCAATCATGCGATCTTGGAATACATGAGTCAGTAGATTGTAGTATGAGTACGAAATTGCATCCTTGTCAGCAAATGGAATGGTCACCTTGGTGTGATGAAGAGTATCCGACGGTTCGTCATCCGTCTCCATATTATATGAATCGAGCTCTTCGATTGGAATCGATTCGATGATATTGATACTCGTTGCCACGTCGACTATATTTTTTTGCGAGGCCGTGCGCTTGCCGGATTCCCCATTGAGTATGTGGCTCGTCTTGAATACGGGTTCTGAAATATTGTTGATGTGAAGCTCATCAGTTCCCAGATTGATCCAAACACGAGGCGTAGATGACTTAGATGCCGACTTGGTTGTAATCGTAGGGGTTACGCCCTTTTGAAGTAGCACATTGATGCCAGTCGACAACCCATCTCCCATATGCCCTGTGACGATCGCCCGAGCACCCTCCCCATTAACTGCCGTGTCTTGTGCTCCTTGAATTAGTTCTTGTACGGCCTTATTGTATGTGTGTGCCTCACCTGCACTCTGTGCCCACCTATCTGGTTTGAATCTGTAGAGATTTTCGGATGTCGAAAGCTGCCATTCGTTCTTGTCTCCTTCAGTGTCGATGCGCACGGTCGTCACGCGCGGGTTGCACGGATCATGCTTGAAGTGCTCGAACGAGAAGGTGTACACTGTAGGCAGAAGCATTGGAGCGGCGAGGGTCGTGGATCGTTGAGTTGGTCCTTGGTCCTTGTTCCTTGGTTCTCACTACGAAAACCACACTACGAAAACCACACTACGAAAACCACACTACGAAAACCACACTACGAAAACCACACTACGAAAACCACACTACGAAAA
>VMHT01068865.1_pt1 | contig 26873 bp, 26 predicted proteins | sample 4693611 | NCBI WGS metagenome assembly VMHT01 (sample SAMN12280063, study PRJNA550983) | marine metagenome | isolation source: seawater sampled from same location over 5 years 0.02-0.2 micron viral filtrate | place: USA: collected off the coast of southern California halfway between the port... ...
GAAGCGAATCCTATTTGGGAACCTATCATTTATACCCACCCTAATTTATTTTTATTTTTAAAAATTATTTCAGTTTCCTTATTGTGTCTTATTCTTTTTAAATTAAAAAGAAATATTATTTCATTCGCTGGAATTATTTTGTGCTTTCTTACTTATTTTTCTATCGTATCTGGTTTTATAGCATTTAGCATTTTATAAAAAACTAACTATTTATATGTTGAATTGGAGGTTATATCATGATAGTAGAAAAACTTGAAAAGATTTTAAAAGATTTGACTTTGGCAACAGAGGACGCTGAGAAGTGTGAACGAGGCAATGCTTCTGCTGGACGTAGACTTAGAAAAGTCGCACTCGATGCAACAAAGGCACTCAAAGAGCTTCGTGCCGAAATTATGACGGAGATAAAAAAGTGAAAGTATCTGGACAATTATTAAAGAAAATTATTCTAGAAGAAGTAACAAAAGTTCTTGAAAAATCGAAAGACGCTGAACGAGTAGCTCAGTCTGTTGAAAAAGCAACTGGTTTTGAATCTAGAATTCAAGCTATTAATACTCAGGAAGAACTAGAAGAACTTTTACAATTTGTAATGTCGAAATTAGATCCAAAAAAAATCAATGCAACTCGTGCAAAAAGAGCACTGAAAACTATTTTCAACAAACTATGAACGAACAAATGCAAACATTGTTATCTCACTTTTATCAGTTTGCCAAAGATAACCTTGGCTTCGATAAAGATGCTCAGATAACCTTTGCCGCCGATGAAGAGAACTCTAAAAATCCTCTTGGCACGACGGCACATTATAACCCAGACAATATGGAAGTAACCGTCTATACTTCAGGTAGACATCCGAAGGACATCCTTCGTTCTGTTGCTCACGAGTTAGTCCACCATAGGCAAAACTGCCAAGGCAAAATGGATGAACCAAGAGCTACTGTTCCTGGCTATGCCCAGAAAGATATGCACCTAAGAGCACTTGAAGAAGAGGCTTATTTAGAAGGCAATATGTGCTTTAGAGATTGGGAAGATGGTTATAAGGCAAAACAAGAAGTTGGAACTATTTATGAGAGTGTTATCAAAACATATACTAAGGAGAAATTAAAAATGAACACCAAGGAAGATATGAGAACCATCGTTAGAGAAGCTGTCTCACGAGTTCTTACACAAAATAAGATTCAGGAGATGGACTACGAAGACGATGCCTATATGGACGACTTGGAGAAAGAATTTCCATTCCTAAAGGACGAACCTAAGATGGGTGGTTCGGCACCTTCTGACGTTCAAGCGGCTATGGACGATGAGATGCCACTAGAAGACGAAGATGAAATGATGGAAATGAAGGGATGCCCACATTGTGATGGTGATGCTCCAAGAAGCGAATGCACTTGTGGTAAAGCGATGGAAGAAGAGGTTGTTGCAGAAGGCGACGAGATGTCCAGAACAATTACACAGATTGAAAAAATCGGTGCTGAAATTTCTCGAATCGCAAAAATGTCCATTGACCCTGCTGTAGTCGAGCGAATTGAAATGATTGATGACATGGTTACCGACGTTCTCGCACAAATGCAAGGTGTGGAACCTGGGTTTGACGGCGATGGATATAGTAAGATGCCAGGACAGCGACCGATGGAAGAAAAATCTACCGACAAGCACGACGACGATCCAGCATTGAAGGGCGACCAAGACGAACTTCCAGACAATCTTCAGAAAGCCATTATTGATTCCGAAGAAGAAGTGGACGAAGAAAAATTATCTGCTTTTCAAAGAGATCTTCGGAGGCGACAAGCAATGAAAGACGCTCACGATGAGAGGATGAAAAAAGAGTACCCAGGGCTTTCCGATTACGAACGTGGAAGCGCACAGTACAAAAAAGAAGCTATCGAAGACGACATTACTTCATCAGAAGACCGTTATGGCGATATGAAGCACATCATTAAAGGTATTCGTTTTTCTGACAATGGTGACATTGCGGCAGACGTTAAAAAAATGGAAGAAAACGAGGAACTTGCTGACTGGCTTTACGGTGAGTTAGGTTCTGGTGATGTTGTTGCTGACGAGTTCGGTAATGAATATGCTGGTGCTGATATTCAGGACTACTTGAACACAGACGACGTAGAACTTCCAGACATCGCCGAGACACAAGAAGACTTCTATACTCAAATGAGAAACGACGCAAGAACTATTTCAGAAGATTGGAGTAAAACCATTCGTAATAAGCGTTCTTCTTTGTTGAATGAGCGTCTTATGAAGGCTTGGAAATTAGGTTAAGTTTATCTCCTTTTCTATAATATCATTCCTTATTGTTGAAAAGACAAACCCTCTGCCAAGGCAGAGGGTTTTTTGTTTGTGGGTGTCTATTTAGTGTGTTATGCCTATTAGTTTATTTAATCCAAACCAAAATAATAATGCAATGTCGTGGCTAAAAGAAGGGCTCTATGCACAACTCAGCATTTTTCATTATGAAATTCCTAGCACACACCAGAACGCTTCGAATGACGGTTTTGGCTCATGTCGTATGACTGCAAATTGGCGTCCCTTATTTGTCTCTACGGGGCAATTGAATGGTGACACTCCTGGCACAGTTACTGTCGAAGAAGCTTATGTTAGGGTAGCAAACAGTGCCGCAAATTTAGAAGATAACGGTACTCACTGGGAATGGACGTTTACAGTTCCAAGTTTATTTCAATTTTCTGTGCCAACAATTAGCATGAGCGGGGAAACCCTTTCTGGGCGCAACGTAGCGACGAAGGAGCTTTTATTGAAAGGAACTAGCCAAGGCTCTCCCAGTCTTGCAGGTACCGAGTTTCATCAGCAAGCATCTTTTGTTCCACCAACTCAAAACCAAGAACTTACCGTTGATGTCAATAATTCTACCAATGATGAATTTGATATTGTTGATTCTTTTATGGATATTTCTTTCGTTAACGGTGTCCCAATTCCGACAGGCTTTGTTGCCTCGCATGTAGCTGGAAATATATTCACCACTGATCCTACTTCAAATGTTGAAGATGTAGGTTTTAGAAAAATTCATTACAAATTTGGATTAAAGCATAATAAATGGACACAAATGGAAATTAACAACGGCGGCGTAGACGCATCCGAAATGGTAGTTTCTTGGACAAGGAATTTCGATAGAAAAATTGCTCCCCCTGCTGAACTTTCTGGCTTAAATGGTGGTGCAAGTTTTCCCTCTAATAATGACGAATTAGTTAAACCCTTTAATACTCTTGTTGACGAGAATGGTGATGATACTGGAGTGCCGAATCAAGCACTGAATGTCAATACCAATGAATATCATCCTTTTAGAGTTTCTCCTTCATTTGCAAAAATCCCTGGCGGGGCACAGATCGGCGGCAACGGCGGTTTATTTTCGAGAGTAGATTTAGAATTCAAGAGATTAGTCAATGGTAATGAATTTCAATTCTCTACACTACACGGGCGGGATCAGCTGTCGTTTGTAGATGAAAAAATCACAATTTTTAATGAAAATACTCCTAGTCAGGTTACCCACGTCGAAATTGTCGGCGATCAAGTTTTTCGAAGTTTCTTACATGAAAGATATTTTAATGCCCTTCATAACCACCATTACTCTGGTAACGGAGAAGAATTTGAGTCAGGAGAAAATTTAGATTTTAGGTGTGTATGTAAGGTGTTTGATATTATTGGAAATCTTATTGATTCAATTGAAGTAGATTTTACTGTCTCTCCATTTCCAGTCTGCGATATATTACCAGCATCTGGTACCACAGATGCAAACGGTTTTGTGCAAAATCAAGGTAACTACTTTTGTGGTATAACAAATAGTAAGAATGTTGTCATTGGGCAATATTTTAAACCAAGGATTAGTGAAAATAATTTTACAATTCAAGGGAAAAATAATACTTTTTGCAATGTAACTAGAATTCCTCTAGGTAGTGGAGATAATGATACTACTGTCGAAACAATTTCGCTAAATGAAGGAGAAATATTCGATTTAACAACTACTCCACAAATAATAAAATTTTATAAAGAACTGGGGAAACCTGATGAAGCATTTGCTGGCGATAATGCTGATTATTCTGTTGATGTCGAATATATGGCAGCGCAAACGAGGATTACTGTTAAAAATACATCTGCTGATAAGATTATTAAATTTTCTCCAAATAATCAGAAAATATTTTGTGATTTTCCTGTTCAGAGCATCGGGGGTGTAAACCAAACAATATCGGACGTTTTTCAAGAAAACGGTAAATTAAATTTTACCTTAGATAACAGTAATGGTAGCTTCGTGAATACTACCTATACTGGTGGGAAGCCTAGCGCACAGATTTCTGCACAGTGGGGGCGATTTGAATTTAACATTACTGTTGATGAAACCGTTATTAATTCTGTAGGGCAAGGAGGCAGCCAATCAACAGGTGGCAATAATAAAGACACTACTACGCAAATTCAAGGAGATACTTATGAAATTGATTATGTTCCCTTTCTCAACGAGTCTTTATATATTTCTCAGATTGATTTAAAATGTGATTATATTTGGTTTCAAAACAACTTAACATCCCCAACAATTAGCAGCCTTGCTATTGAGAATGATTTATCACTAAGGGGAATTACATTATTAAACAGCATTGATAATAGTTTTGCAAACACTGGTACACTTTGGGATGATGCTGATTTATTGCACGACACGAGTGTTAATCCAAACAGTTTTTTCAACTTATTGAACCAACAAGAAAAAGATTCTGGATTATACAGCGGCGCTGTAATGAATGCAAATCCTTCGTCAAATATGAGTGATTATACTCCTCCAACCATAGAATTATCTGCGGCAACCTCTGACGGCGAATGGGGTTTATCGGGAAATAAGATTATTTTAAATTATAACTCAGATACATCAGCAACGGATAGTAACCTTCCTTCAAACTCAGAATGCTATTTTTGTTATATTATAAAGTTTGATTATAAAGATGAAAACGACAATAATCGTAGTGTTCAATTTTTATACAACACTCCTACCAATAATGATGTGTTTCAAAATGATAATGAAGTAAATGTTGCGAATAACACACCTGACAGGAAAGATATTAGAGAACTTCGAAATGAATTTAGCAATAATTCTTCCACTAGGTTTAAAATCGTTGATATAAATTATCAAGGGTTGCCTCATGGAATGGATGCTACTAAGAATATAAGTCATGACATTTTTCTTTATCTGGAAGAAAGAATAGACACCTGTCTTTCTCCTGTTGTTGACAAATACATTAATTCTCTAGGCTCAAATCCACAAAGCCCAGATGGTTTTGATATTTCTGCTATAGATAGTAAATATACTTTCTCTCCATCTAGTATAACATTCAGTGATAGCAGCACATGGGGAATAAAGGCAATTAATCAAAGACAGATATCTAATTTAGCAGCAGAAATTTCCGCTTATAATATAAGCACGACTGAACAATCTTCAAGTTCATCAGAAGATATTAACGCTCCGCAGATTGCAACATTTAATACAACTTTTCAGTTAAATGATACTAATGCGAAAGCCCCTTTTGCACAATCAAAGAAGATTACTAGAGTAAAAGAAGAAGCGTTTCACGTAGGACTTAATCCAAGCGGACAGCAAGTTGCAACAAATTTTCCCACAGTTGTCACAGATACGGACTTTTCTACGGATGAGCAAACTATCAATCGAGTAATAGATTTGGATGTATCAGGGTTTAGGATTGATAATGACGTGCATTATAGCCCTAAAGTGTTTTTTATGACAAAGACAAATTTTGGCGGCTCAGTTGATTATGAAACTTCGGAAGGCAGTGCAGTAGTAACTGAAAATCCTACAGGGGCAGGCAAATCATATTTAAGTGAATTATTGCCACCATTGGATATGGGAACGGCAAATGAACATATTCTTTTTGGAAACCCCAGAGGAGAGGTTAATGCAGAGGATATTGACTTATCATTTCAAAAGCCGACTGTGGAAATACCATTCAACTACAAGGCTCAAGAATTTATGAACAGCCCACACGGGACATTAAAAGGTAAATCAAATCTAATAAATAACAAATATTTTGCTATTTCAAAAGAAAACATGAAAATAGAAAGATTTCTTGTTCAGAATGGAAAGCAATATATTCCAACTAATGAATCTGATTTATCAGGCGTAATTTATAATGCTAAGATTCACAGCATCAGTAATCAACCAAGTAATGTTGCAAGTATTTCTAATTTCACAATCGAAGACACATTCACTAATGCCATTAATGTCGATGGTAATATAATCGAAGCTAATGTCGCTGGTGATATAGTCGAAGCAGACTCTGATGCAACTGTTGTTCCTGATGATGGCATCAGTCCCGATGATTTTAAAATTGGTGAACAATGGAGTTATAGATACAAAATAACTTCTAGTTTTATTTATTCCCCTGGTGATGAGGGTGTAGATATCGAATTTGGTGGTGATGTTCAAGAATTTGAATTCACTCCAGAGTTTCTTCCTCTCATATTTGAGAAAGTAGATTTAGGGACTTTCTATGTAGATAGATATTCTCAAGAACTAAAATGGACTTACACTAATAGTAATAATATTATATTGATGCATGAAAGAAATGCTTCTATGAGTTTTGAATTGTTTTATAAAATAGTTGATGACGAACAATATTACAGCAGACCAGAATTAGATAGAGTCAAGAGTAATAATAAATTAAAATTTCCTACACAAGCAGATGCTGTGGACGATTCTATATTTGAAGGAGATGGTGGTGCCATTGAAAAATGGGTAAATTTTGATTCTGTACCATTAAAGTTAAACGAGACACCAGAAGTTGGAGATGAGAGCATTTATTTTCATATCGTTAAGTATGATAGAATACCTTATAATCATAAAGTTCAGATAGCAGTTTTGTTAAAAATGTCTGACGAGAACCTAAATGACGATATTGATTTCGAAAGATTTAGCCAGCGACTTGCATCTGTTGCACTTGGTGATGAAAATACAAGTGATGAAACGCAAGCATTAGAGGCAACTGACGATTTAGAAACATCTATTTTGTTGAGTGACGAAGACAAACTTCCATTTGATGATAATTTAGGTATAAGAAAAAGTTTGGATTATGTTTTAAATAATCTTGATCTTGTTCCAATTTCAGTGACTAGGAGAAAAGCCAGCGTAAGAGGAAGTGGAAAACCTTATAGTTCCTCAACATAAATATCCTACCTTTATCCTTCTAAAGACTAATTATAGTTGATAATTTTCATTTTTTACTTGACTTGGAGGAACCATTATGATAGATTTAAGAAAGATGACAAGGCAGTTTCTTATGAATGAAGGCAAACAGCAAGTCAAATGGCAGGCTCTTGTACAGTCTGTTGAAGAGGCACTTTCGTCTATCCGCACTGGTTCACTCCGAGACACAAGACGAGTAGAGCTTGCCAGACACAATCTAAAAGAAATCAAAAGACATTTAAGAAAAGCTAACGAGAGGATTGATACTCTCGAAGAACAACTTCGTATTCTTGAAGAAAATAATAATGTAGAGAAGAAGGAAAAGTAAATGGGTGGATTAGGTGGACACGTAGATCATCTCTATGACAACACAGATTTATCATTCACAGATATGATAAAAATTATGAAGGCTGCGTCCAACGGTGAAATTACTGGTGGGGAGAAATTAGACGGACAGAATTTATTTGTATCTTACTCTGTGAAAGACGGTAAAGCAAAGGCTGCACGTAACGTAGGTAACGTAAAGAAAGGTGGTATGGACGCCGAAGCACTTGCTGCCAAGTTTGCAGGTAGAGGAACTTTAGAGGCAGCATTCAACGGCGCTTTTGAAGCCTTTGTTGATGCAGTTCAACAAATGTCAGATGATGTAAAACTTAAAGTGTTTGGTTCCGATGCTAATATCTTTTATAACGCAGAAGTAATGGATCCAGAGAACCCAAACATTATCAACTATAATTCAAAAAATCTTATTATTCATAGGGACGGACACGGTGAATATGATAGAGAAACTGGCAAAGTGACTGATAGAGATGTATCAGCAGAAGCTAATTTACTCGGTAAGGCTTTAAAAGCAGTCCAAAAGTCAGATAAAGAGGGTGCATTTGGCGTCGAGATGAAGGCAGTTGAGCGATTGAGGGCATTAGATAATGATGAAGCCGTTAATTCTGCTGAATCTCGTTTAAAACAATTACTCTCACAGTCAGGTGTAGGCACAGGTGCGACAGTTGGCGAGTATATTGTGTCTAAATTAGACGCTCTCATCGAAAGAATGTTCTCAGACTTAGACGAAGACACTAAAAAACTTATTATGCAGCGTATGTTTGGTGTTAAAGGCACGACTGCGACACAAATATACAAGCGAATTAGCGATCCTTCTATGAAATCAGCAGTTCGAGACTTCATTAAGGACCAAAAACGAGTTAGAAAAGAGATTATTTTTCCTCTTGAGGACATTGTACACGATTTTGCTGTTGCTATGCTTGATGGGTTGAAGTCTAGGTTCGTTCTTTCCCATAAAGACGAGATAAATCGCATTGCCGACAGACTAGAACAGGCAATCACAGACATTGAAGCAGAGGGTGACGATACAAAAACCCAAAAACTTAAGCAAGGGCTTGGTAAATTAAAGAGTTTAGACAAGATTTCATCCTCAATGGAAGGTTTTGTGTTTGCTTTCGACGGGCATACATATAAATTAACAGGTTCTTTCGCTCCTGTTAACCAAATTATGGGATTATTACCTTGGGAAAAGAAAAAGGGTGGTGATTTAAACGAAAATCAAGAAGAAACTCAAAGAATTGGTTTATTTCCAGGCAAATTCAAGCCACCACACACAGGGCACTTCCTCGGTGCTAAGGAAATGATTGATTCTTATGACGCTGACAAGGTTTTTATCATTATTTCCAAGCGAGGCGTCAAACGAGAGACTGAAAAAGGCTTATTTGTCGTTATGCCAGAGACTTCTGAGAAGATTTGGAACAAATATATTGATGAAAACGGATACAAAGGTAAAATTGTTACGATTGTGTCCTCTCAACCCTCTCCAATCGTAGATACATACGAAATGTTAAAAGAATTTCCTGCTGGAACGACTGTTTTGGTGTCTAAGGGTGAAAAAGACGCTGAAGATCCTAGATTTGCCCGTATGCAACAGTTTATTGAGAAGAATAATCTGCCCGTTAGGGTAGAATCAGTCTCAGGCTCAATGTCTGACACTGGAGCAAGCGGTACAAAGCTCGGTTTAGCAATTGCAAACGGAGATTTAGAAACTTTTAAGAAAATGATTCCTCTTTCTGGTGCTCCTGCTATGGAACTCTGGGAAGAACTTACAAGTCAAGTAATTGATGAAGGTTATTACAATAATTCTATCAATCTTTTTGAAATGATTGAAGAAGCATTAAATATTGATAATAATCCTGTCCCTGGTGGACAACTCGGCGGTCCTCAAAGGACTGGTGAAGAAGACTCAACCGAAGAAGAAGAATCCGAAACAGAAAAATCCAATAAGAAAGGGGGTGAATCTAATACAGAGGTTGAGGTTACAACAAAGACTGTTGTTAATGTTTCCGTAAATGGCAATGATGTCAGTGTTACTACCAATGAGGCTAGTAAAGAAGAAACAAAAGAAGTTATTAGTGAAGAGTCAGAAGAGCCAGCAGAAAGAGGAATTATTAATTTAGATTTTGGCATGGGGCTATCTAGAATGGAATTGCCTCAGATTAAATCTACTGATGTACCAGAGTTTATTAATTGGTTAGACGAAAAAGATATAGATTCTGTCCGAACTTCAATGGAAGTTGGAGAACTTACTCCTATTCAGAAAGAAATTAACTTAGAAAAAACTGATTCGATGGCAGCTAAACACGAAGCAGGGGAAATTGACTTATCTACAGGTAAACCTGTTATGGTTTCAAACGACGAGCATTTGGTAGATGGACATCATAGGTGGTATGCTCTTCGTGAACTAGATGCTAATAATAGACTTGACGTTGTGATGATTGACACGTCGATTTTAGATTTAATTTCACTTATGAAAGAATTTCCAAAGACTTCTTATAAGAAACCAGTAGATGAAATGTCTATTGAGCCAGTAAATGAGTCCTATGGAAAAATAAGCGACGGTGAATCTACCGTTATTAATGTAGGCAAGATGAAAATTGTTATTGATGTAGAAGACATGGATTTGGAGCCTTCTAAACATGGTGAAGAACGCCGCTTCAGGCACGGTAAAGGTAAAACTATCTCAAAAGATTCTATCTTACAGGCTGCTGAACGAGGCTTAGGACTAGTTATACAAGACTATGCAAATGGTGAGATTGCCAACGGTGAAGCATTTGTTATTCGACATAAAGCAAATGCAAAGACGGCAGCATTAAATCTTGTTGCAGTGTTAGAAATGCAAAAAGGTCCAGACACGATGAAGATTATTACTGTTATGAGAAAAGATGATTTTAAAACAGATAACTTCGGCGGCGGCAAGCAAAAAACTTATAATGTTTGAGGATAAACAATGATTAATAGAAATGAAATGATTCAAGAACTTAAACTTCGCAATTTTATAAAGCGTGCAATTAAAGTTCGAGCTAAAAATAAAAAGAAAGCTCACATCTGGGAAGAATATGAATTAAGAAGTATTATTCGCAAAATTCTTAAAGAAGCACCAACAGAAAAAGTTCAGCATCGCTCAACTGGTATAAATGTGTTAGAAGATTTACTTAAAAAGATTGTTCCTGTTCTTGAGCAAGACTACAAAATGCTTACAACAGATATTGAGCAAAGAAAATCTTTCTCTGCCCATATTGTCGTTGCTACTGAAAATGCCCTTGCACCTGTTATAGCAAATAAAGAAGCAGGAGAAGAGGACGATAAGTTCATCGGCATCAGTGAGATTGAAGATATTAACGAGATAGAAGTTGAAATCGGAGAAAAGCCAGAAGACGACGATGCTTTTATTGATATTGATGCAGACAAAAAAGAAGAAGAGGAAGAAGAAGGTAACTTCGAGAACCTCGGTGATGAAGACAAGACTGGTGCAAATTTTGCACAGGCAACTTTTGACAAAATCGAAAAGCAAATTATCGACGCTTATTCTCTACTAAGCAACGAAGAGGATCAGAAACTTTTCTACGATTATCTTATTACAAATATTAAATTATATTTTGATAAGTTTGAAAACGAACTTGATCCTGATATTTCTGAACCCACTACAGATGAATATGAAGATGAGAAAGATAATGTTGACGACGAAGAAGGTTTAGAAGACACAGAAGGCGAAGAAGAAGGAGAGGAGTTAGAACTCTAATTATAGTATTATGGTATCTAGAAGAAAAAAGAAAATTCAAAAAACGTTGGCTGGGCATTTGTCTGCCACTGGTGTTGATGGCACCCCTCTGTTTGAAACCGAGCAGGCAAAAAAAGATTTTCTTGACAAACTAAAGAAAAACGAATTTACCAAACAAGAAATAATGCAGATTGCATTAAATCCAGATGGAGACAGTTATTCTTGGGATAAGGATGCCTTTCCTTTTGATGCAAGAGAGAGCAGTAATTTTTTGGGAAATATTATTCCTTTTGATGAAGATAGGACTAGGGAACTTTTTGGAAGAAGTGATATTGGCGACAATGAAAAAATTATATTTGCAAAAATATTCCTAGACTCTCTGATTATGACAAAAGGTTTATACAGTCAACATGAGGAAAGAACCGTGAGCACAGTCTTACAAGAAACCGCCGAACGTGATGACAATCCAGAAGAGGATTTTGCTCCTTCATGGTTTGGTAGGGAAATTTTGGGACAAGCCGAACCTGGGACTGTGTGGTTCAGTGAATTAGCAGCTGATCCTGTAATTGTTTTAGGAGAAACAGAAATTAGAGATTTTGTAAACCAACCTCAGAGAATAGGACAGGGACCTCGGACGGGATTTATCACGGTTCCTGAATATAAGGGTGTTTTGGGAAAACAATATCTATACTTTCATGCAGGATGGTTAATACTTAAAGATATTAGTGCCAAGCCAACTATTCAAGAAAGGTGGGACGCTTTAAGTGCTATTCGGGCGCTGCCCGAGATGGTTGATGACGATCACCCATTCTATCTTAGTATTCCCTATGCTATTCCAGATCCTACTCTTTATGAACCAGACTTTCAGAAAGTTGAAGAGTTCAACACCATTGGAAAATTACCTTGGTTCTGGTGGATAAATTTGTTTTATAAAGAAGGAATATGTTTAATAAAAAGCGATACAGAAATTACCCATCCTAATCAATTTACACAAGAACCTTTTCATTTCTATAATGATGGATATTTCTTTAATCAAAAAACTTTAAATCATGCCAAATTTTTAAAAGAAAAAATATTAGAGTTAAAACCAAAAGATGATGATACAACAGTTGATTCAATCTCTTTTCCTGAAATAGATATGATAGAATTTATTGATAATGTATTTCAAGAGTGGACTCGCTTTGGCAATGATGAAGATGGCTTTGTTGATGAAAGACGTGACGAAGACGACGGAACATTATTTCTTACAAATAAGCTGAATGGGGTTTATGACGAAACACTTGAAAGAAGTCTTGGAAAGTTTATATCTAATTTAGAGTATGGACTTATAGATGGTACTGGAAAACACCAAGCGAATAAATCTAAAGTACCAGGGTATAATTTTGTAAGAAGATGGATTACTAGCTATGTTAGAAAAACATCTATCAGAAAAATAATTCAACTTGTGGAAGAACTAGATATTGATAGTTTTTATAATAAAGGCATAGAAAGATTAAATGAGTGTTCAGACATGATTGATACAATCGAACAAGAAGCTATCGCCGCAGGAATTATTAACGAAGCTCCAGAATTGACTTATCATTTTGGACCGTTCGGACAGGCTTCACCTGCAAACCCTGAAGATGATATAATCTATCAGCCGTTAGTGGATGAAGATGGTAACCCTTTGCCTGGTAATATTAAAAATTGGTATGGCTTCGATCCAGGGGATGATTGTTAATTGATTTAACTCTCTGCTTTTTAATTGCAGAATACTATTTATATTAGTTATTTTTATATTGGAGGACATATAAATGTCAAAACAAAGAAGAATTAAAAAAGGTGTAAAGCAGAAGCTAAAACTTGAAGTTGCTGCTGGTACTCATGCAACAGATGCTGCTGCAATTGCTGCACTCAAGGCAGGTGTTGCTGATGGCACAATTGATGACGATGATTTAATTACTTGGATTATCGACCCTGATCAGGATAACCTAGCAACAGATGAAGCTGGACGCAAGGAAGCTATCAAGGCTGGACTTACAGATGGTACTGCTGCTGGTAACATCCTACAAGGTGCTGGAGAAACTGAAGAAGCGGTTGGTACAAGCCCAGTTACAGCAGATACCGATGCAGGTGGAACTGAAGACGGTGCCGAAGTTGACGCAGGTTCAGATCCACTTGATGATGCTGACGACTAATTGAGGTTTAGTTGCATAACGAACAACCCTACAAAACTCATTCTGTTTCAAAGCAGTTAAAAGATGAAAACAAAATAAATGAACTCTTTGAGATTCAGTTGTCGACGCTGAGTCTCGAAGAAGTCATTGCTTTGAAATTAGAACTCGCCACAAGAGAAATGGATGGCAAGATGTATGGCTTGCCTATCTGGAAAAACCTACCAATGATAATCAAGGACGCAGTATTGAGAACTGCAATATCTGGATCTGCCACCCGACGAGATGCCGCAAGATTCCTCGGAATCAAATATTCTAACCTCAAGGAAACCCTTAAAAATTATGGACTTTTTCATTATTTTAAAAAAAGAACTTAACAAGACAAATTTTACAATATATATTAATTAAGTAAGAAATATATCCTAAGAAGAAAAAACTCAAGTCTGAGTCTGAGTAAATAAGTCTAATACTCTTCAATAACCATTTAAGAATCTCTCCATTTATCCTCTGAGTTTCTACTTACTAATAGTTTTAGTGAGGATAGAGACTTGAAAATAAGTAAACATATAAAAATTGGTATCACATCTCAGTGTGATGAAAATCTTTTTGGAAACGGACTTAAATCTAATGTCTGGTTTCTTTATAGATTATTAAAAGGTGTCGGCTACGACGTGCATTTAGTTTCAGAGTCAGATAAACATTATGGTAATAAATTAATTGGAGTGGAAGTTGAAAAGCTTGATACCTTATCAATACAAAGTTTTAATATTATAATTCAGTGTGCAAACTCACTTTCTGAAACTTGTAGGAAGATACTTAGAGGGCATGGCGGCATTGTGGGTTCGTGTGAATATGGAAATAAGATTCTTATTGACATGGGTACAATGGTTTATGGAGGACCAGGTGAAAACACTTTCACAATGCCAGACGTAGATTTCTACTGGACTTCTCCCCATTTTGAGAGAACAAAGAATGCACTTCAAACTTTAGCAAAGGCACCAGTTAGTATTTGTCCTTATATTTGGTCACCAGAAATCATCACTAAGTCTTACATGAATGCTGGATATAATCCATACTTTGGAGAACATGTAAATCTTAAAAATGTTGCAATTATGGAATCTAATCTTTATATGGTAAAAATGTGTTTTATACCAATGCTAATCTCAGAGGAGCTTTACGATAGAAGCCCAGAAATGATTGAGAATGTATTTAACATAGGTTCAGCTAAATTAAAAGATAAGAAAAACTTTCAGAGATATTGTACCAGATTTAATTTAGTAAAAGATAAGAAAATGTCTTTTGAGGGCAGATGGGCTTTAAATTTCTTACTTCATAAAGGATATGCTGGAACCATTGTATCTCACCAGTGGTGTAATGAATTAAATTATTTACAGCTCGAAGCAATGCATTTTAATTTGCCTTTTGTACATAATAGTGATACGTTTAAAGAACATGGTTATTATTATCCAGAGTTTGATGTTCATGCTGGGGCTGACGCTTTGAAAGAAGCTATTAATGAGCATTCAAAAAGATATTTAGAAGACAGACCCAAGAACAACGAACTTATGTGGAAATATAATCCAAACAATAAAAAGAATGTTGATGGTTATGTTGAACTTTTAGAAGAACAAATTCAGAAACATTTCTCAGAAGGGGAATTTTGAAAAATTGGAAGGTATTAAAGTTAGATAGTTCATACCGCCCTATCCAAGTTATCGACTGGACTGAAGCGTTCAATATGGTTTTCTCTGGACGAGCAAATGTTGTCGAATATAAAGAAGACTGCTTTGTACATTCAGTAAATAAGAGGTTTCAAGTACCTTCTGTAATAGCAATTAATAGATATGTAAAAAAAGCGAGAGTCAATCTTAGAGTTACAAGAAAGAATCTTTTTTTAAGAGACAATTACGTATGTCAATATTGTGATAAGAGATTTACAAAAGGAGAACTTACAATAGATCATGTAACTCCTAAGTCAGCAGGCGGTCCAAAAACATGGGAAAATATTGTTACTGCTTGCAGGAAATGTAATCAGAAGAAAGCAGATAAACTTCCGAGAGAAGCAAACATGTTTCCGACGAACCCACCAAGAACACCATCGGCAAAGATGTTTGTTAATATAGTTCAAAATGTTGATGAGTGTTGGAAGAAATATATAGAACCTTATTGCTACTGATTTACTTTTTTATAATCGAAAATAACTGCTTCGCCACGTTTAATTGCAGCGAGTGCTTCTAATAATGTGTTTCTTACCTGTTCAAGAGTGGCACTATAGCTAACAGGACTGTTACACTGTCCCGTGATTAAATTGCAGTATCTTGAATCAATAGAATGAATCATACCTACAATTTCCCCATTCTTATTAACAATTGGTGAACCACTCGAACCAGGGGCAGCATTGATATTGTACATTGAGAACAATCTCCCCGCCTTGCCAGATTGAATTATGAATTCACCATTATATAAACCTTCGGTAAAGAACACTCCACCACCTGCTGAACTTGGGTTATAAATCCCTTTCGGCGCTGCAATATTATAAACCTTATCTCCATATTGTGGCATTGTTCCTACTTCTAAAGTTGGCGCATTTATAGATGTTTCGACAATACAGGTATCAGCAGAAACATTTCTAACCCAAGGGAATTCTTTTACTTTAAACTTTTGCCCATAAGCATTAACAACTGACATACTAGGTTTTGTTACTACTTCGACTTTTCCCTTGAATTTTAAATTATTTTTAATATGTGAATAGACTTTTCTATCGAAATCATCCAATGAATAATTTTCGTTCTCACAGATATGATCAGCGGTAAGTACAAGGGTTCTCGGAGATTTCCCAGGCAGGAACTCATTCCATACTATTGCTCCTGAACCAGTTGACTTCATATTTAAAAGTTCTTTACATTCATTTGTATTGTTTGTAGTTTCTCCACAAACTTCAATTTTTACTGACTTATTAATTTGAACAAAAGAATTTTTTATTGTCGTTGGATGCTTCGTTAAAGTGGTACAACCTCCGACAAGTCCAATAAGCATAAGCAAAAAAAGTTTTCTTATCATAAAGGTTGCCCTCCTGTGTGCTCTATAAATAAATAGAGGAAAAAGAATAAAAAGGTAAAACACCTATTTATTGGTAAGAAAGGAAATTTATGACGAAGAAAATTTTTGTTATTGACACCAGTGTTTATCTTACTGACTTTTCATCTCTAAAAGCATTTGAAGATAATGATATTGTCATACCGTATAAAGTATTAGAAGAAATTGATAAGCATAAGAAGAGACAAGATTCAGTTGGCTCTAATGCTAGAAATATTATAAGAAGCCTCGACGAGCTTCGAGAAATAGGTTCTCTTCATAAGGGAGTATCTATGGGCGAAGAGTACGGCATTGTAACAGCAAGAGGTTATGATGCGGAACTCTTGCCAATCGACTGGGACAAGACAGATCCAGATAATCAAATTATTGCAACTGCCCTGACAATTAAAAAAGAAAATCCAGAATCTAAAGTAACTCTAGTATCTCGTGATATTAATCTTAGAGTCAAATGCGATTCAATCGGGCTAAGTACTGCTGATTATCAAGCCAGTCAGATTATAGAATCTCTCGATGAGATATATTCTGGATATAAAAGTATTGTAATGAGAGACAAAGATATTGATGATTTTTATCTGGGAGAAGATATATACTTACCTTTACCGAAGGAAGATGAAAATAAAACAAACGGAAATGAGTTTCTTGTAATGACTTCTGAGATAAATGAAAAGAAGACTGCACTTGCAAGATTTAAGAATTATAACACGCCACTTTTAAAAATTCCAAACAAACGTAGGGTATGGGGCATATCTCCTCGAAACAAGGAACAGACATACGCTCTTGAGCTTCTAATGGACCCTTCTATATCTCTCATAACTCTTGTTGGAAAAGCAGGTTCTGGAAAGACTTTATGTGCCATCGCAGCAGGGTTAGAGCAAACGCTCGATGATCATCCTATGAGCAGTCAGCGTTCAATCTATACTAGGCTTATTGTCTCTCGTCCTGTAGAACCCCTTGGAAAAGATATTGGTTTCTTGCCAGGAACAATGGAAGAGAAAATGGAACCTTGGCTTAAACCTATTCAGGATAACCTCAAGTTTCTAATGGTTGATGACTCTGTTACTCTTCAAGAATATATGGAGATGGGAAAGATAGAAGTCGAAGCACTTACCTACATTCGTGGACGTTCTATTTCAAATGCTTTTATTATTATTGATGAGGCACAAAACTTAACTAAGCACGAACTTAAAACTATCGTAACCCGAGTAGGCGAGGGAACAAAACTTATTCTTACTGGAGATGTTGAGCAAATTGACAATATTTATATTGACGAAAGAACCAACGGCTTGACATACGCTGTTGAAAAAATGAAAGAACACGAAATAACAGGGCACATAACTTTGAAAAAAGGCGAGCGTTCCGCAATTGCAACTCTCGGTGCTAAAATTTTATAATTTCTGTGGTATCATAATAATATGAAAAAATACATTAAACAATCGCACAAGAAAAATATCCAAGAGAGAAAAGAATTTACTCTCTTCGGAAATATAAATTTGTTTGTTAAAGACACACTCCCGCAAGAAGTAGATTTAACAAATATAATAATGGACTTAGAGGATACTATTCCTCGAAAGTTCTTTTATGACATTGATATGGTTATAATTGGACAATTTAATGAACTTATAAGCAGAGGTATTCGTGGCGCTTATATGGATGGAGCAATCTATATCACAAATGAACAACCATCTGGCGAACAACTATTCGAAGACATTGTTCATGAAGTGGCACACGCAGTCGAGAAATCATACGAATATGAGATATATGGAGACGATTCTGTAGAAAAAGAATACCTCGGAAAAAAGAAAAGGTTTCTAGATTTACTTCAGGCAAATGGAATTAAAGTTCCAAATCGTATACGCTACGAAACAGAATATTCAAAACTATTTGACGAATATTTATTTTTGTCGCTAGGATACGATAAAGTAACTCCCTTTAGCCAGGGATTGTTTTTGACTCCTTATGCTTCAGTGTCTGTATCTGAATATTTCGCTACAGCTTTTGAATATTACTTTGTACAAGCTGACATATCTCGTGTAAGGGAAATATCTCCACAACTATTTAATAAGTTAAGAGAAATATCTGAAAGTTTAGATTAGGAGAGTTTATGAGAAATAAATTTTTATTAAAAGTAGATTTTATTGAAAACAAAAATAGAGTCTTTGTACATATTTCAAAAAAGCCGCATGTTACTGTAACTGAGAATGATGTGAGAAAGAAATTACAAGAAATGAAAATCTTTCCATTAAACTTGTTGATTCAAAGTGAAAAATTATATGTCTTTGATGTTAAAAATAGAAAACAGAACATTAAAATGACGGATTTGACAGAAAGCTACGGCGCTTCTGAGCTTCCAGTATATACGCCAGAGCCAGAAGAAAAACCAAAACCCACTAGACGTAAAACAACTACAAGAAAACCCAGGACAAGAAGAAAAACTACCACAACAAAGAAACAAACAGACAATTAGTACTTGACTAAACCTAATTTTTATGCGATAATGTGAATGTAAGATATAGGAAGAGGTTAGTTATGTCTCAACACATTTCGTTTTCTGCGTTAAAGAACTGGAATCAGTGTCCTTATTATTATAAACTAACTTATATTGATAAGATAAAAGGTTTTGTAGGCAATCATTACACTGCATTTGGAACAGCACTTCACGAAGTCTGTGAAACTAAAGCAGAGAACCCTGAGTTTAGCGACGAACAGAATTTGTTTGAGACTGCTTTTCTTCGAGAACTTAAGAGTCTTCCTGAAGATGTTCGCAAAGACATTAAACTAAAAGATGTAGAACAAATGCGTGAACAAGGTAAAAAATTATCTGTCATTGCTGTTCCTGCACTTACCTCTCACTTTGGAGAATTTGAAGTTGTGTCGACGGAAGAAGACTTATATGAGTCAATTGAAAATTTTGAAGATTACAACTTTAAAGGCTTTATTGACTTGGTAATTAAAACGCCTGATAATAAATATCATGTGATTGATTGGAAAACGTGTTCTTGGGGCTGGAATGTTCAGAAGAAATCGGATCCAATGACGACATACCAATTGACTTATTATAAGCATTTTTATAACCAAAAACACGGTGTCCCTCTTGAGAACATAGAAACACACTTTGTTTTATTGAAAAGGACTGCTAAAAAAGATTTAGTAGAGGTATTCAGGGTTACAAGCGGCAAGAGAAAAATTAGTAATGCAATGGACTTATTGAACAGAGCATTGTATAACATCCAAAGCGGAAAATTTATTAAAAACAAGTTGGCATGTAGCAGGTGTGAATTTAAGAATACACCTGAATGTCCATAGGAGAAATAATGACAAAAAAAATAAAAATTTTAACACTGTCGGATCATCCCTTATTTTCTACGGGGGTTGCTATCCAAACACGTCTTTTTATAGAAGCAATGTTACAGACTGGTAAATTTGAGTTTACCACTCTCGCAGGAGCAATAAAACACAGAGATATGTCTCCCGTGAAGACAGAGCAATATGGAGATGACTGGAAAATATTCCCAGTAGAGGGTTATGGAAGTGAAGAGATATTACGTTCAGTACTAAGAACAGAGCGTCCAGATATTATATGGATTATGACAGACCCTCGATACTGGCAATGGCTGTGGAGAATTGAGGACGAGCTTAGGGCACAGGTTCCTATTTGTTATTATCATGTGTGGGATAACGGACCCGCACCAAAATATAATAAAAAGTTTTATGACTCAAACGACTTAGTAGTTTCTATCTCTAAACTAACGGAGGAGATGGTAAATGAGGTTGGAACAACAGCAAAGCATATCCGTATCCCTCATACGATTGACGAGAGTGTTTATAAAATCTTACCAGAAGAAGAAGTATTACAATTCCGCAAAGAACATTTCGGAGATGATGACAAGGTTATTTTCTTTTGGAACAATAGGAACACACAAAGAAAAAATGCCACGACTTTGATGTGGTGGTTCAAAGAGTTTTTAGATGAAGTTGGGCATGATAAAGCAGCACTTCTTATGCACACCAACCCTGAAGAACAGACTGGTGCAGATCTGCAAGCAAGCGTATCTTCTTTAGAGCTTGACAACGGACAGGTTATGTTGTCACCGTTGAAATACGAACCAGAGAAGATGGCAATGTTATATAACTCAACTGACTGTACAATTAATATTTCAGATGCAGAAGGCTTTGGGTTATCTACGCTCGAATCTCTTGCATGTGGCACTCCAATTATTGTTAACAAGACTGGTGGATTAAAAGAGCAAATTACTGATGGTAAGGATACATTCGGGATCGGCATTGAACCAAGTACAAAAACAATTATTGGCTCACAACAAGTTCCTTACATTTACCAAGACAGAGTAAGTAAAGAAGACTTTCTTGCAGCATTAAAGAAATTTTATTCTTTATCAAAGGACGAGCGTACCAAACTCGGACACCTGGGACATAATCATGTTGTAAGAAATTATAACAGTAGAAGCTTTTCCGAACAGTGGGAAAAGACACTTATACAGCTTCATAAAACGGCAGGTTCTTGGAAAAATAGAAAACATCAAAACTGGGAGATTATTGAACTATGAGTAAGAGAAAAATTCTTGTAAGAGGACCAGCATTGTCTCGTTCTGGGTATGGGGAGCATTGTCGTTCTGTACTTCGAGCGTTACGTTCCGATGAAAGAAATGAAGTGTACCTTCTAAATGTAGGTTGGGGAAACTCTGGGTGGATCGCCGAAGACACTGAAGAGCGTGAGTGGATTGACAAAACAATCATGAACACTGCGAGAGCAGTTCAATCAGGCGTGCGTGACTTCGCAACCTCGATTCAGGTTCAGTTACCGAGTGAATGGCAAAAGCTGTGTGAGCATAATATTGGTGTTACAGCAGGCGTAGAAACTACCAAGGCAACAGAAGAATGGAATAGGGCTTGCTTAGAAATGGACAGAGTACTCGTACCTTCTCAACATTCTAAGAACTGTTTTTCAGAACAGGCACAGAAAAATATCGAAGTTATTAATTTCCCAGCCAGAAAGTTGAAAACAAAGAAAGTAGATTTTAATGTAGAAACTAATTTCAACTTTCTAACTGTTGCCCAGTGGAACCCGAGAAAGAATTTAGAACAAACAATAGCTTCATTTATTCAAGAATTTCAGAATGAGGAAGTTGGCTTAATTGTTAAAACTGGAATTGCAGGCGGTTCTCATATTGATAGATACCAAACTAAGGAGCGTCTTGAAATGCTATTGAACCACACGGTTCAAAATAGAAAGTGTAAAGTTTATCTTTTTCACGGTTCCCTATCTGACGAGGAAATGGTATCGCTTTATAAGAACAAAAACGTCTCTGCCTATATTACAACATCGCATGGAGAAGGTTTTGGACTTCCTGTATTTGAGGCAGCACAACATGGGATACCAGTTATTGCGCCCAACTGGGGCGGCATTAAGGACTTCTCAAACGATTCTTTTGTAGAGTTGGATTACGAAGAAAAGGAACTAGAAGAACATCAAGTTTGGGAAGGGATATTGGAAGCAGATAGTAAGTGGTGCTTCCCAAAAACAAATTCCGTAAGAACTCAGATGAGAGAAGTGTATAATAATCTTAATAAATATAAAAAAGTTGCTAAGACATTACAGAACACTATAAACGAAAGTTTTACTGAACAATCGGTTTATTTGTGTTATAATAATGTTATAGACGATGTTATAAAGACAATAGAGACACTAGGAGATACAAATGAGACTGAGTAGTCAAGCAATGAGTGCAATTATGTTAGCATTGCAAAAAAGTTTATTGGAGCAAACAGATATTGTCCCTGTATTGGAATCTTTTGAATTTGCTAAAGATGAAAATACAAAGCGTTGGGGAACTAAGAACGGTGAATTAGTTGTAACCAATCCACCTACATTTAACATTGAAGATGCGCTAACTCCGCAGGAAGATTAATAATGCCTCGTTACTCCTACAAATGCTTACACTGTGAAGCCATCTTTCAAATCATTCATGGGATGAGCGAGGCGGTGGAGCAGTGTGACGTTTGTGGCTGTACTAACATTAATAAAATTAAAAGAGTTTACGATAAAATTAATGTAAAGGTGAAGCAGAGCAAGAAGACTTCTGCTGGCGAGCGAGTAAAAGAGTTTATTGAAACCTCACGGGAAGTCTTAGAGCAGCAGAAGGAAGAAGCGAGAAAAGAGAATGATTGAACAAATTATTATTTATTTTTTATTTCCAGTCACTCTTATTGCTTGTGGCTTATTAGTTTGGTATATTAGGAGAATTCTTTCTATTGTAGAAGAGCAATCTACTGAGCTTAACGAAAGATTTTCTGTTTTTCACACCTTTCTAAATGAAACTTACAACATGGACTTATTCTATGGAGAGCCTCGCCTTAAACAACTACTAGAACTTATTAAGGATTTCCATGAATGGACAGAGGAATTCCAGAACAGGGTGATTGCAGAAGATAATGACAGAACAAAAGAAACCGATTAGAAGAAGACGTAAAAGAACAAAGAGACTTTATTTTACAGAAGTTCACGAAAAAGCAATTCTTGAATATTGTTCTTCACGAGATAAAAAGAAGAGAGAAGAACTGTACAGAGGCTTGATTCAGCCAGCAATGAACGAGATGGTTGATAAGATTGTTTTTACTTATAAATTCACAACACTTCCAAATATTGATGAGTTGAGAGATGAGTGTAAGATATGGCTTACAACTATCTTAGAAAAGTTCGACCCATCAAAAGGTTCAAAAGCTTTTTCTTATTTTTCAGTTATTACGAAAAATTGGTTTATTCATAAAGTAAAAAAACATTCTCAACAAAGACAGAGAGAGATGCAATATGATCATATACCAAGAACCATAGAAGAAAGATATTTATCAACCTATAATCCTTATGAAGATAAGTTGGAGCAAAAACAATTTTGGCAAGCTTTATGGTCGGAAATTGAGAAGTGGGGTGCGATGCCGATGAAGCCTACAGAAGAAAGGGTTTATAAGGCAGTCAAGATTCTAATGGAGCAGCCCGACGACATTGAAATTTTTAATAAGAAAGCTATTTACCTTTACCTGAGAGAACTTACAGGGCTCAATACGAAGCAGGTTGTAAATAACTTAAACAAGCTTCGAGTAAAGTATCGTTCTTTCAAGACAGACTGGGATGAGGGTAGAATAACCCATATTGAAGGAACCGAAAATGACAAAAAAGAAGAAGAGCCAGAATCTTGAAGAATTTATTGGAGAGGCAATAGAAAACATTCGCTCCGATAGAGCAATCACTTCCCACCTACTAACAGAATTAGTCCAAGAGATGAATAAGCAAAATGGACTATCTACAATTCAGCAATGCGGATTAATCGCATCCAAATACGTCGAAACACTTCAAAGATCTAATGAGCAGATAGTGAAACTGGCGTCCTTGTTGCAGAAAAAAGAAAACAAACAACAAGGCTTGTCAGCATCTGAGAAGGATGAAATTTATGATATTTTAAACTCTGGAGACTTAGAAGAAGATGGCTAAATATGGCGATTACAATGGGAATCTTGTAATAGATGAAAATTTAGATTCTTTGGATACAAAGACAACTAAAGGTACCAGCGCCATTAAAAAAACTATTGTTAGTAACTATACATCTTCTGAGATGAAAAAAGGACCGTACATTGGATATGTTCTTCGTAAAGATGTATTAACAAAAGAAAAAGCAAAAGCAAAAGGATTTTTTGATAGGGTAGCGGAAATATTTTCCTCCAATGATTCTATTATAACCTATAAGGTAAGAATACCAGAAATTGATTGCCATATTCCTGAGCCAGAAAATTACGCATCACCACAAGACAATAATCACGATATTACCTATATTGATATGCACCCAACATATTTCTTGCCAAAAGATAGCGGAGGAAAACAAGATTTCGAGCCTGGTTCTAAGGTACTTGTAGAGAGGGATGAAATTAATCAAGTAAACAATGTGATTATAAAAGTTGTAGACGAAAATAATAAAGAGCCTGTAAAAAAACAGGGTGCAAAAAAAGCTTATAAGAATAGCAAGGGAGCAGGGAAAAAAGGTGAAAAGAAGCTAATTCCTGAAAAGGTACCTGTAGACGCAACTGAGTTAGAAAAATGGAATGCTTATTCAGGAAATTCTGGCAACCCTTTAGGTATTGACATTGTTACAAAAACAATCAATGGACAGCCCATTACTTTTTCGAGAAAGACTATGCCAAAATATGAGGGGTTTGTTGCCCTGTGGAACGAGAGAAGAAAAGAAATTGTTGCAGCAGGACACAACGATCCAGGGGATATATTATATGAAATGGGAGAAGCTTTTAGAATCTGGGGTGGTTTCTATCCAGATAATGATTTAAAAAAGAAAAGACCTTTCGGTAATGGACAGTTCCGAGATAGTCCTTATGCAGATTATGATCCTTCTAGACATCATATAAGTAAACAAAGAGGTACTCATACCGCAGGCAACGCCGTAGACGTTGATGTTCCACACGCAAGATTTATTAGAAATAAAGAAGCAGGCAGAAATTATGTAAATTTAATAGTACATTGTGCTCAACATAACGGATTTGTAAGATTTGGCATCGGGAGATTTACAAATGTTCACATGGACACAGGCGAGCGAGCTAATGGAATAGTTGAGGGAAAATACTCTTGGGTATATGATTTGGGTCCAGGCAGGTTTGAGTATGATACTGTACCCCTCGGCGGCGGCAGTGTGAAAGTAGATAATGCGACTATTGGATATTGGACAAAGAGAAAAATTAGACATTACAAAAATGGCTATATGAGCGAAGAGTGGGTAGTAGCAAGTAAACGCTGGGGTTCGAACCCACCAAATCTCAGAAACTGGGATTATTTAAAAGGACCATATTGAGGTAATACAAAAGTGGCTCAAAAAAAAGCAATAAATATAGAAAAACTATCAGAAGAAAAGAAGCAAAATATATCGGATAATGATAAAGCTGCTGCACTCAGGAATGGAGTATTCTGTTCAGAGCTTATAGAACCTATACCAGAATTTATAAAAGCGACGTGCGAAAAAGTGTATGCTGGAAAAAATAATAATTATATTATTATGGGCAGAGATAGGCATGGCTTACGTTCCAGTGGTTATGGTGGTATGGGAGATACGCAGGCTTCCATGATTGATATTGTGGTTGGAAGAATGGCTGAAAACCCTTCAGATAATGTTTATGTAGATCCTGATTTTAAAGTCGATGCTGCGAGAATTTATATAAGCCAAAAATCCGACATAGACGATTATTTTGATTTGGCGGGCAAGAAATCAGTTACTCGCTCGTCAATCGCCTTAAAAGCAGACACTTTACGTTTCATATCCCGTGAGGGAATTAAGTTGGTGACTGGTGTAGATGATAAGAACTCCCAAGGAGGTAATATTGAATCTGATAAATTTGGAGTAGAAATAATAGCCAATAATGTAGATTCAGATTTACAGCCTATGGTTAAGGGAGATAATTTGGTAGAAGCAATGAAGAGGCTCACACACCATGTTGCCAAACTAAACGGTATTGTGGATGGACTTCTTGTAGCCCAGGACAAGTTGAATAAAGAAGTAAAAGATCATTGGCATATCTCAGCAGCACCAGGGCATAGAACTTCCGAATCACCTGTTCTTAAACTTGTAGCACCTTTTACAATTATGAGGCACTTTGCCAAAACAAAGACTTCTCTCAGAACAAACAGGACAAACTTAGAAAACTTTCAAAAAAACTATTTATCACAAGGTGGCAGAGGTTATATAAACAGTCGCTATAACAAGGTAAATTAATTTAATGAGTATCACTGTACAACAGTCTCGTCTTGTCGATGAGAAGAGCAAGCAAAAGCACATAGATGGGGCTAACTACGATTATTCTCTCGAAGTTCAAAGTCAAATTCAATCATTGGTAGAAGCAAATATTGAATTCGAAGATATGTTGAGATCGCCAGACTTAATTCCTCGTGTTGGCACCACCAACGGGGTTAAAGTCACCACCGCCGATCGTGATGCATATATTGCAGCCCACCCTCAGAACGCCGCAAGAAAAAGTGATAGAAGTAGGATTGCTGACATCATCGCAGCAGGCGGTTCTACTATCGACGATACGCCAGCCGAAGAACCAGGGAGTGAACTTCCAGACAAAATTTACCCAACATATCCTCAATTGCCTGTGGAACAAAGTGGATATTCGACTCATTTTGCAGTGGCTGTCACTCCTGGCTATTCCAAGCCTATTGAAGATAGAGAAAATATATATAGAATAATTGAGGCGTCTGAAAATTTAGTAGTAATTGATGACTACGTTGGTGCAGGCGGCGAGTTTGCTTATGTTAAATCAAAAATTAATTTAGAATATAAACCATTTTATATTAAAAAAA
>VMHT01108607.1_pt1 | contig 26867 bp, 35 predicted proteins | sample 4693611 | NCBI WGS metagenome assembly VMHT01 (sample SAMN12280063, study PRJNA550983) | marine metagenome | isolation source: seawater sampled from same location over 5 years 0.02-0.2 micron viral filtrate | place: USA: collected off the coast of southern California halfway between the port... ...
ATTCCAACCATATCCATATCCATACCCAAATGGATAATCAAACCAATTAGAAGATGACCACATTTCATATGGGCTATTGAATCCATATCTCCAACCTCTATCTAAACTCCAATAATATTGAGCTACAATACCATATGGTTGTGAGTTCCAATATCGTTGTAAATCTAATCTGAATCTGAAATCTCTGGCTAATTTACGTCTGAGTTGTGTTTCTGATTCTATGATTTCAACATCACCATAGATTGAATCTAATTGAGCGGTGGTGTTGAGTGTATTGTACTGGAATTGTAGTGAGGAACACCCACTTAGAATTACTATTACTAAGAATAATACAATATTTCTCACTTTACCCTATTGTTATTTCTCACTTTTATTAATGGTTTGGTCTAAATCAAGTGTTGCAGGTGCGTTCTTTCTAATCCAACTATATAATTGTGATTTCCACACTTTTTCAGGAACAATACCACCACCTTGCGTTTTGACTGGAAGTGATACGAAATTAGATACAACACCTACTTTCTTAGGTTCACCCTTTAAATCTTTACTCATACCAAATTTTTTACCATCATCATCTGATTTTCTTATACTTGGTTGTATGTGGTATATTGTGTTTTCTGAGTTATTTAAAATAACATCAATTCTACCATTTAATCCTTTTGGTAATACTTTGGTTAAAACACTCCATACTGTTTTACCAGCACCTTCATGTGTATCTAATAAAATATCATCTGGTACAACTCTATCTCTCTTTTTGTTTCTATCAACAGCAATTTGATAATTAGTTAGTACCCAAATAAGGTGAATATTTTTAGAATCATATCCAGTAGAGATTAATGGTTTGATTACATCTGTGATTGATGATACTTTCTTAGCGGTAATATCAAACAATAGATTTGGTAAAGTTTCTTTGTTCTCTTTACCACTCAACATTGCGATTAACCACTTATCTTTTAATCCCATAGCATCTACGATATAATGTAGTGATGCTACGTTGATTGGATTCTTTAAATCTTTTGAGATATCTGAAATAGTTAATCCTTTACCTAATACAAATTCTTCTATGTGTTCTTTTGCACTCATTCCTTTAGGATTCTTTTTAGGTGGTTTTGTTGATAATTTCTTACCATACTTCTTATACCACTTATCTATTGAAAATTTCTTTAGTTGGTCTAACTTACCAACTGCTTTCTTCATCTCATCAACATCTCTTACTTTGAATCCTGCCGCATCTATGAAATTATCTTTTGCAAATCCTTTACCACTACCAGCTCCACCTGCCATAAACACTACCTGTCCATAGGCGGCTCTGTTTGAGAATGTGATTAGTTTTTCATCTAACTTTTGTTCTTTTATAGTATCTAATGAAAATGGTTTTGTATCTCCATCAAAATTTCCAAATGCCATTCCCTTTTGTTTACCGTATGAATGAAAGGTTAAATCAAATTGCTTTCCGTTCTTTAATTTGATTTTTAATTTATCACCTTTTTTATATTTTTTAACTTCGTTTACCGATTCTGTTGCGAGTTTGTAGAAACCGTTTAAGAAGTTTAAGAATTTTTCATTACCTTTGAATGATTTGTATTTTCCTGTAACAATTTTTATAAAATCATCTAAATCTTTTGATTTTTTAACAAAGTTATTTAATATAGATGTTGTGAATTCTTTTAGTTCAACTTTTTTAGCTGGAATATCTTCGTTCTTTACACAATTTGGATATGTTTTACCAAATAGTTTTTTTGTCTTACGTTTAGGATGTATCTTATAACCCTTCCAACACTTTTCTAATAAATTCTCTACTACTTCATCATTTTTGAAATGTTTTTTAAGTATATCCTCAACATCATTATAATCTTCTTTATCTATTTTTGATAATTTATCTAATATATCACTTAATGAACCACTAAGTAATTCTTTAGGAAAATCATCTCCATGATGTTCTTTCTTCAATCTACTTTTCTCAGCTCTACCTCTATTTTTCTTTTCAGATTCGAACCCTACAATCTTACCACCTTTATGTGAAGCATCTTTACCATCACCATTACCATAAGTACCTTTATCTCTATTGTACTTATTTAGTTCAGCTCTATACTTCTTTGCTTTCTCAGATTTTCCGTACTTTTCGTACTCTTTCTTATAATCTCTCTTAGCAGTTTCATCAACTCTACCATTGATAGTAGTTCTAATTTCTTTTTGTATAAATTCTAGTAAATTCATTTGTTACCTTTATATGGGAATTTTTTATTAAGATAGTCTTGTCTTTTATTACACCCGCAATCTTCTTTTCCTAACTTATGGGCAATCTTTTCAGCAAGTACATCCAACTTAGTAGCTGATGTTACCTTTTTTATTGAATCACCTAAACCTTTTGATTTACTCATAATCACTCTCTATTTTTAGATGTAATCCTTCACTAACCATACCCTTATATAATTCACGTACAAGTTCTTCATCATCGGATTCTTTAACTAAACATTGTCCACTATTGTGTACAATACTAGCTATAGAACAACCCTGCATATAAGGATAATTTAAATATTTTTGAATCACTTTAGTAACGTGTTCAAAAGAATTAACATCATCATTTAGTATAAATAGTTTCATATATTAAAAACTGATTCAAATATTCTTATTGTGTCCACCAAATCATCTAATTCACATATTTTTGCTTCTATAGGTCTATCGTTATCCATAACATAAACCAACCAACCACTAACGGATTTTACTTCCGGTGATATTTGTTTTACTAATATTTTCATTCATATTCTCCAAATCTTTTATCATCGAATGGATATGAGCACATTTCTCATATTGTTCGATGTCTGTAAAGTAAGTTAATAACAGATTTAATAATTCGTTTTTCATTCTGTCATCGAACTCATACCCCCATTTAAAATTCTTTTTACTTAGAATTCTAAACGCAGATTCCATTACTTCTCTTTCGTAGTTCATTGGTTATAAATATGATTTTAAAATTAGTGAATTAGTTTATTTACATATTTCTGAACTTCTTCATCAATATGTTCTCTAACTAAGTGAGTTTTTATTCTTACATCAGGATATTTTGATTTCAGTTTATCAACTGCTCTGATGTTTTTAGATGAATCATCCATAAATGCAATATCAGTATATCCTTTTTTGATGTGTTGTTCAATCCAATCAGATTTATCTTTTGGATTGTTACTTCCTAATGCTACTACATACACATCCATACCGAATTGGTCTTTAAAGAACTTTCTTACAGGATATGCTAACTTTCTAGCAGTAAGTATCGTAACTTTTTTATTTGGGTTATCCAACATTCTTTGTAGAAGTTTAAAATTCTTTTGGATTACCTTTGGATTATTCAACATTTTGTTGAAATCTCTGAAATCAAACACATCAGTTGATTTAGAGTTATACTTTGCGTATTGAGCTGGGTCTAACTTACTCTCAGAACCATCTTTATGTTTTACATATATAAAGGCAGTTGATTTAGCGAGAGTATCATCAAAATCAAATACTCTGAGGATTCTACCCTCAGTTACTACCTTTGATTCTGTTTTAAATACGTTGTTAATAAAATCTATTTTCTTCATAATACCCCAATATACAACTTTTATTTGAATTATCCAAATTATTTGTGTTAAATTATGTTAAATTACCTTAGAATACTGGCCACTATTACTTGGACGACCATTTCCATCTCTTTTTATAATAGGTAGTCCCGCAGTTTTTGATTTATTATTTTTTTCTTGTGGTTCGTTATCATGTCCACATTTATGACACATATATAAATCAGTTCCACCTTCAGCAACTTCCCATTCCCATGCACAATTACCACAGGTAATAGTTTTACCTATAGATTGTTCTTTTAATTCAGGTAACAATCTATATTTCATCAATGGTTTACCGTTGATTGTAATATCACCTTTTTCGTTCTTATCAATTGATTTAACAACGATTCTTTTGTTTTTGAACTTACCACCTAATACAGTATCACCTACGTTAATAGGGATAGTTATATCCTCTCTAATCGATTCAAATTTCTTCTGAGTGTTTTTGGCCCTCATCTTCTTAACTCTCTCAGCTTCTGCCCGTTTCAATTTAGGAAATATCTTCTTCGCTATCTTTTGAATCTTACCTGGTTTCTTAGATAACTTTTCTGAGAATTTCATTTTTTGTTGCATTGATAATTCAGATGGAGCTTTCTTCATCATCTTTTTCATCAATATAGTTTTTGCTTGTCTTATTGCTGCTTTTTGTAAATCTGAATTAGAACGTTTCTTCTTCATCTTTCTGATACGTTTCTTCAATCCCTTTTTAAGTTTTGATTTACCTCTACGAGCCAATTTCTTTCTAGCGGCCAAAGACATTGCTTCACCAACAGGTTCATATCCTTTAACATAATCAGCTTTTTCTGATTCTGATTTTTCATTTAAGGATAATGAAATCAGCAGATAAACTTCAATCGCCTTATCTCTTTTTAAATGTAATGTGAATGTAGGTACTTGTACATCTTTACCAAACTTATATATTGCGGCGGCCCAACGATGGTGTCCATCTACTATGTAATTATCTTTAGATATGATTAAAGGTTTCATATCTGTAGGTTTATCGTATTTCTTAGAAATACCTCTTGTCTTATCTTTTATGAATTCTTTTTGAGAAGGTTTTAAACTTCCCACAATACTCATACCTTTAGTTACCTTTACTTTAGATTTGGCAATAGAAAGTGCCTTACTCAAATTTTGAGTATTAACCTGTGGCATATCTTTTCTGTTATATAAAGGCATATATTATTTTCCTATACCATTGAGGTAAATTATATTAGGTACTTTGTTTAACAAGACTTGTATCTGTAATAATCCAACCATCAGTATCATTAGGATACCATCGGATTTTCAGATTCATCAACTTCTTTAAGGGACTCTATGACCCTTTCTATCTCCTGTCTAACTATCTCTCTAATCTTTTCTTTACTTCCTTCAGTTATGGTTTTACTACCATATTTTTTTTCAAGAAGACTCATTAATTTTGCTACATCATCCATTAAAATAATCCTGTTTGGTTAAAACGAGCCACTTGAGCTAATTTGTTTCTTCTTTGTTGTTCCATTTTGAATTGACGTAATCCTTCCTTCATATCCTTTTGATATAGGGATTTGTTCTGAGGATTTGAAATCCAATCTTTCCAACCATATTCTCTTATATTGTTCATACGGTTATAAATATGTAATTATTTGGAATAAAGGTTATTTTTGGCGTTTTCCTTTGTGAGAGTCGATTCTATCTAATATTTCATTAAGTAATTCATTCTTAATAAATCCCGCCATTGATGCATTTTTGAGAGCTGATACCATTTGGAATACCATAAATGGTGCTATGATTGTTTCGGATAACCAAGATGTACCCTTAAAACCTAATTCGATTGATAATATAACTGTTAGGATTACTAACCATGCAAACATATTTTTTAGAACTTTGAGAGCTTTGTATGTTTTAAACCCTTCTCTTCTGATTCCAGCGATAACTCCAAAAAAACCATCTAATAACAAAACTAACATCACTGCCATATATTGTTCTGAGTTACCCATAGTTACATCCATCAGATATGATGCTATAAAGGCACATCCTCCTGATAATCCCATACCTATCATTAGATAGGTGTTTTTCAATACCACCATATTATTTTCCATTACTCTTTGAACTTTTTTGAACTATGTTGTTATTTTTTTGCGAACTTTTCTATTCCCGCAATTCCGAAACAGCCCAATGTAATCCAAACAAATGAATTATATATGAACTCGTTAATTACTAAGTCTTTTCCGAAGTATCCAGTAGTTAAGTCTACTACTGCGAATACAGTCATTACTGCGAATGACATAAACCCTATTACGTTTTTTTCATTGATGTCGTTATCATCTTTAAAAATATTCTTAAATGCCATCCATTCTCTCCTAATATATTTAAACATAATGTAACTCCTTTTGTATAATGATAAGTATGGTGAATATTAGAATCCGCTCAGAATTATCTCATCTATTTTTTCTTGAACTTCTTCTTTAGTAGCGGCCATATGAAAACTAATATCAGCCTGATAACGTTTCTTTTCTTCATCGTACTGAAGAATTAATATTGTTGGTACTACTACTATTTTATATTTCTGTTGTAGTTTAGGTTTTTTAGCTATATCTATGAATTCTATCTCCACCTCATCTAACTCTTCAATCCATTCTACATCATTAGTACTATTCCAACCAGCGTTAAAATGCATTACTACTACTTGTGCACCTAATAGGTTAGTTAATAGTAGAAATATCGTTACAAATAAAAACTTTTTCATATAAACCCTTTATCTAAGTTTGTCTATTTTTTCTTCTAATCGTTTGAAATCTTGTTTCAACTCTTTTACATCCTCTTGAGTAGTCATAATTGTTTGACGTATCAATTGGTCTTTCATATCATACTCCATTCGTGTAACATCTGGTGGTGGAGCTATAGGAAGTTCTTTTGCTTCCTCTATATCTGCTTGTAAAGCGAACCACATTCCAACAATAGTGGCGATTGCAAATGCAATTCCACCTAATGTTTGTAAACTAATTTGGATTTTTGATTCTTCACTTATTTCTTTTGCCATTATTTTACCCTTATAATATAATAAAGTTTATACCCATTGAGAAATCATACCAACTACGATTCCAATATTTATGATATTTACCCTCTGTGAATATTCCTAGTGATTTTGTAAATCTATATCCAAAAATTAAACCACCTGAATAATCTACCCAATTTCCACCATTATACTTATTATAACTATATTGGTCATTACTTTTTATATGGTATGGCATCACATTTGCCCAAGAGTGTAACCAAAAATCTTTAGTATATTTGTAATAATCAAATCCCATTACAAAAGAGTACTCTAATTTATTAGGAAGTAATGCTCTTTCTCTATCTACATAATCAGATAGAATCTGAGGAATTACAACTGCTTCCCATACTTCTGTTGAGTTTGCTACAATGTTACCATTTGGGTCTAAATATTGATAATTATCTACATCACTAAAATCTACTCCATAACCCATCTCTTCAATAGCGAGATTAGTAAAGTGAATATCACCTGTCTGTAATACCCAATCTGCTAAAGGGTCGAATCCATATGGTTCTGAAATTCTTTGAACAAATCCAGCGTTTACAGAAAACTTTCTATTGAATTTATATCTGTATCTCTGAGATGCTTCGAAGTAATTAATATCTGCGAATTGGTCTTGTAAATACTCTACCTTAACCACATACCAATCACCTATATATCTAAGGAAGTGGTCTTGACTAAGGAATGATTTACCTTGTTGTCTTCTAAAATCCCATTCAAATAGATACTCAAACCCTTTTGATTTACTACCGATAGTAGCTGCATCTGAGAATGAGTTTTCAGTACCATTTTTAAATCTATTTTGAATATTTGGTTCGTATCCAAATCTTTGAATCTTTCTTACACCAAATACTGCTGAATAATCATATGGAGTAGATATTTTTTCAGTTGTTAATCCATCTGTTACTGAATATGATGTAACATCTGAAATTGAGTTATTACCATTGTATGCAGCATAGAAAGTAGAGTATTTGAATTCTTTCTTCAATCTTTTTGAAAACTCAGATGGTTTTTTCTTTTCTTTAACCTCTTCTTTGTTGGGAACAGGAAGGATTACTTTAGTATCCTGTCCATACATAACAAAAGGTAAAATACATAATAAAAATATTAATTTTCTCATCTTTTAATCCTCTTTTACAATTTTCTTATTATAGATGTTTCCATCATAGTTTACCTGAAGTATATAAATTCCAACAGGTAAGTTTTTCATATCAATTTCTGCTCTCTTCTGATTCTCACCACTTCGTAGTTTCCTACCAGCCATATCAAATAAATCAAATTTTACATTGTTTAATGATGTGGTAACGTTAATAATATCTTTTGTTGGATTTGGATAAACTGCAATCATCTTACCACCCAATTCACTAATATCTAATGGATACCCATCTTCACAATAATTGTATAATGATTGACAATCTGAATCCCATTCGTTATCACAACAATATTGGTCTACATCAATTACCCAAGCGTAACAAGGATTGTTTAACCAATATGGATTACCTGGTCCACCAACACAACCTGCATCATATAAACAAGCAGTTGAATCAGATACGTTTGCGTTCGGGTCATAATTGTAAGCAGATACATCTGTACATCCTACCACTGCAGTAATACAACTTCCGTTATCAACATTCGCATTCGGGTCATAGTTTACTGAAGTTGAATCAGTACAACCATACACAATCGGAATACAAGGATTCGATAAATCTGTTGCGGATACTTGATTCACATTTGCGGTTGGGTCATAGTTAAACGAATTAACATCCATACACCCATATACAAATGGTACACAACTTCCGTTATCCACATTTGCGTTAGGGTCATAATTAAATGATGTTGAATCCATACACCCATATACAATAGGAATACAAGGATTAGTAAAATCTGTTGCTGATGTTTGGTTTGTATTTGCCAATGGGTCGTAATTCAATGAGTTAACATCCATACATCCGTAGATGAAAGGAACACACGAACCATCATCAGTATTTGCCAATGGGTCGTAGTTAAACTGAGTTGAATCAGTACACCCATAAACTCTAGCGATACAAGAACCATCATCCGTATTTGCAGTTGAATCGTAGTTTAGAGCCGTTGGGTCTGTACAACCATAAATAATAGGTACACAACTACCATCATCCGTATTAGCGTTAGGGTCATAGTTGAATGATGTTGGGTCTGTACAACCATAGATAAATGGAATACAAGTACCTGGTGTATTTGCCGTAGAATCATAATTCCACATTGTATCATCCATACAACCAACGATTACAGGAATACAACTTCCATCATCTACTGTTGCGTTAGGATTGTAATTGAATGCTAATGGATTCATACATCCTTCAATGTAAGGAATACAAGTTCCATCATCTACATTTGCTAATGGGTCGTAATTTAGTGAAGTTGAATCCGTACAACCTAAAACGATAGGAATACAAATATCTCCACAATAAGGTTCACCTACCCATTTTTCATAGAAAGGCCCTTCAAATGGTTGTAATGCACCTGCTCCATTGTTAGCGAATGGATTTTGTCCCCATGCCAATAGAACAACACTATCTGAATTTTCTAATGTAAATGAGTTCTGTAAGGTTTGAAATTCTACTTGTTGAGGTGATTGTTGTGGTGCCTCAACTTCGAAGTAATAAACTTCTACAGTTTTATCTGTTTCCAATTGGAATTGAAATGTTTGTTCATAATTACCTGGACCCATTGTGAATACTCCAACAGGAACACCATTTTGAGCAACACCTAACCAAGAATTACCCCAACCATCTCCACCACCATCTTCGATAGTTAATGTGTAATCACATAAAGGAACGATTGATTGTTTAGTTGCAGTTGAATCATAATTCGTTGAGTTTACATCCATACATCCAAAAATGTGAGGTGTGGTACAACTACCATCATCTACATTTGCGTTTGGATTGTATTCTTGATATGTAGGGTCTGTACATCCTAATACATCAGGAACAGTTGGACAAGCAGTTGCCATTTGGTTTCCTGAGTAAAGTGTAGTTCCAAAGTTCGGATTAGTCATTTCCCAAATAGTATCTCCAGCACAATCTTTTATAACGATAGCACCTGGTCCTGATTGTGAAGTTCCACCCATACCATCACCATAGGTATCATTTACAACAAGTTCGAACCCTGCTGTTTGAGATACACAAAAATCATAAGTATAAGTTTGTCCGAAATCAGAAAAATCATATTCACCAACAGGAACTGAAACGTTACCAGCTGGTGTATTTGTAGTCATTATCCACGAAGTTTCACCTGGCCAATTATCTAATGTGATTTCCATTGTGATTTGATATTCAGTATTAGGGTCACAAAGAGTTGTACTACAACTTCCATCATCTTCAGTCGCCCAAGGGTTGAAAGCAGATTCTGTTGAATCAATACACCCTTCTATACATACTGTTGGTGTATATGTAAGTGTATCTGATACTGAACCATCTGAATATTCTATATAAAGATAATGTTCTACTTCCCAATTAGGTGGCATCTGTCCGTTACCTGCCAACATTCCGTAGTTGGTAGCGTTTGGTGGAACACCTTGTGTAAATGGCCCCCATCCTTCTTCGTTACCATATATTACATTAACTGGAGTACACCATTCATTTTCCCATTCCCATACTACTAATATTTGTTCATTACTTAAACAAAGTTGATATATGTTTTCATTTGAGAAGTTACAAACAGGAGGTGCACATGGGTCTAAAACAAAAGATGTATCATATTGAGTAAAACTTCCCAATGCTGTTACATCTAAATCTAAGATTGTGTCTTGACATTCATTTGATATTCTTATAAATGCCGTTGTGTTTGAGTTATTGTTTTGTGGTCCACCTTGCCATCCATCTCCGTAAGAATCAAATAATGAGATATCAATATCTCCTGAATCTGCTTCCACTACAGTTGACCATAATTCAAATGGGTTTTGAGGTTGATAATTAACTAAGGTATCGCCTGATTGAGTTAATAGTGCGAATGATTCACTGGGAGCGTAGTAATCAAACTGAACTTCCACTTTGAACCAACTGTCATTTGATTGAGCAATTCCTAAGAATGGAATCATCATTAACAGATAAATTAAATGCTTTTTCATAGAAAATTTCCGTAAATTTTATTTGGTTATACTTTTTCCTATATAAATAGTAAAAAATAAATTAAAAATACTGAAATGGTTCTATAAACTCACTAACATATCTAATAGTTCTGATTGTGGGAACATATCAAACTTATCTTTTCTAGTATTGGTGTGTGTCCATAACCCCTTAACCTTACCATAGTAAGCCTTTTCGTTGAATTCGAACCCATCTGCACCTTTTAGTTTAACTTCTTCTACCAAACCACTTCGGATATCAATTCCATCTCTATCTGCTATATAAAGTAACCATAATCTAAGAGATTCTATTTGTTCATCCGAATATCTATGCCATACATCAAACCCTTTGAATGGTTTATCTAATTTAACCAATTGTGATTCATGTACTGATGTACCAGCGTAAGTTTTACCATTTTTGATATATCCAAAGTTACAAACTTCTATACCAACTGAATGTGTATGCATGTGTTGAGAACCATTCTTACCTAAGTGCCATCCATAATGTCCTTCAGGAAATGCTTGAACCATAACGCCATCGTAATCTGTATTATTACCTTTAACCGAAGGCCCACCTAATACAAATTCAGTTGCTACTGCACCTCTACTATCTCTACCCCATTGGTCTATACAGTTATAAGGATTGTGCCATCCTGCTGTATGATGTATAAAACAATATTCTTTTTTAGTAATACCACTTTTATACTCACCCTCTGGTAGAAAGTGTCTATTGATTATGAGTCCGTTTTCCGTTTCATAAGTTTTTTCCGAATCATCAGTAGTAGCGAGACCCATAGTATCCCAAGTGGAAGTACCCACAAGGCCATCAGCAACCAAACCGTTGATTTTTTGAAATTCTTTAACTGCGAACTCAGTTCCTTTACCGAAAATACCATCTGCACCTATTCCTAAAAATTCTTGTAATAATTTAACTTCTTTTCCTTTTGAACCTACTTTTAGTAACATTATATTCTCCTATTTTATTATAAATATTAGGAAGATAAAGAAACATACTCTGATGGTACTACCCATTCAGTTCCAAATGGGTCAGTTATTGTAATTTCGTTCTTTTTTAGCTCTTCCGATATGACTATCACCCTCTCTCCAACCGGCAGGCATCCTTTGTGATTGTTGAAGGTCTTTTTCATTGTAGTTCTTCTTTCTTTCTTTTGCATTTTTAAATTTATTTCTTTTACTTTTTTCATTATGTTCCATTTCTGAGAACATTTCATCTAAGTCCTCATAATTTTCATACATATCCATTTTCATCGTGTTTCCTATTTAATCAAATTAAGTTTTTCAACTATATTCAAAAATTCTTCTACGGTATAATCTTTTGATTTTTCATCTTTAATTTTAACCTCTTCTAATGTATCAGGATATTTGTGAACCATACGTTCTAAAATCTCAAAACCTTGTTCGGCCCAAAAGTTTTTAAATGAAGATTCTCCTAATACGTTAGTCGAATATTGTACACCTGTATCGGTGTCATCTGGAAGTAATATATAATACATCATAGTGAATATAACTATACTACTTTCTACAAATTAAGTTATGTTCATATGTTTTTACTTTATTTACCTTAACATTGAATATATCTAATTCGAACTCACCAACCTCAATTTCAGAGGACTCAATTATAGTAGATAGTTGTTGAATTAATCCAAAAGAATTTTGTGTAAATTTATCTCCATCAAATATGATTTGTATATCATTTGATACATTTTGATTGATTCTTTTTGTTAAATCAAACTCAGTATCAGGTTGTTCTTCTTTTATATATTTTTCTATCTCCGATTTTTCCATAGTAATATTAATATTATCACACCAAGGTTCTAAAGTTTTTAATAATGCGTAATTTCCATTATCAATTATGAACTGAGTATTGTATTTTGGTGGTACAATTGGTTTCATTAAAGTATCATGTGCACAATAATGTCCCCACTTTCTAAGAAAGTTACGAGTTGAACGTTGATTCTGAATCAACCACTCATCGGTTTCTCTGTTCTTCATAAACACTTCACCATTTGGATTTCTCTGAGCTCCATCTGCGAATCTACTACCTCTACAGGTCATATGATATACACAACCACCCCAAGTCTGAATAAACTTATACCCATTCAAATGGAATCGATTAAAGATATCAGTATCTTCTTTTGATTGTGGTGCGAATAGTGGGTCATGTCCATTGATTGATGTGAAATCTTCTTTGAAAATAAACCAAGGAGCAAATATCCCTTCAGTCTGTTTGGTTGCTTGATTCATCTGTACATCTTTGAACCAATCTAATAATTCTTCTTCTTTGAACTCTTCAGGTTCGATTCCAAAATCCATCAACATTTTTTCAGGCCCATCAGGATGTAATGGTGGTTCGATTCTAGTCAATGATACAACACTTAGAGGTTTAATATGTTTTACTACGAAATCTAATGCCTTTGGCATAAGATACATATCTGCGTGATAGATTCCTACAATCGGAGTATCAGCAATCTTTACCAACTCATCATATAGAATCGTATGCCCTAATCTCTTAGGCCCTTCATTTCTAATTGCTTTGAAGTTTGGGTCTTTCTTCATCATCTCTTCACACCATTCCCAAGTTCCATCGTTACTGAAATCATCAGCAACACAAATGGTTGGTTCTGGTCCACCATTCTTTCTGATGGAATCATAAGACCACTTTAGGTATTTTAAATTGTTTCTACTCGGTTGAATGAAACTTATATCTTTTTTACTTATCATAACTTAGTACTTTCTTTATTTTTATTAAAAACTGTTCCTCTGAATAGTTTTCTTTATATAGTTGTTGTGTTAATATACTATTTTCTAAATAGAATTGTGGGTCTACTTTTAATCTCTCTGCTAATTTTCTAGCGGATGATACATCTCCATCATCAACTGATAAATTAGGATGTAATATTTTCTGTGTATTTAAATTATTGTAACCGATACATGGAATCCCTAAGTAAGAACAATTTAAATTAAATGTTCCCGCTGCTGGTGTACCTAATTGTACTCCATATTTGTGTTTAGATAATTCATATATCCAATCTTTCCAATGAACCCAAGGTAAATGATTTATATCTAATAATCTTTCCTCTTCTTTCATTCTACCAGTAGTTGGTGATGTAATTTTAGTACTCAGTATTTGAGAAATCATATAAGAATCAAATCCTCTGTATATACTTGCCCAATTACCACCTACCATTACACCATCTCTCTCACCATCAAATACTTTTATGTAATCTGTTATCATTAATGATGGTAATAACTCACATCTAACATCAGTTATACCACTATAGTAATTAACATCTAAATCATTATGACAAAAGATTAAATCCATACTTTGTAATACTGAATGATACCACACTTGTGATTCTATCTTATCATCCTGCCAGTACCAATATGTACTCTCCTGCATTACTGCAACTTTGGAACATACTCTTTTCATATTTTCCACTAAAGGATATTGTACTAATCCATCTTTTTTCTTTGGTATAATTACAATACCCCAATCGTATGAATTTGATGGTATATTATGAATAACTGATATCGGATGATGTGTTGCGTTAAGAGCACATATCCACGCGGCATCGGTTCTCATATTTGGATTATTTCTAGGGAACTTTCCCTCATAACCAGTCTCTGTAAAAAATGCTATTTTCATTTTATATATAGGTTTTTGATTTTAAACTCTTCTACACACATCATACCTTTTTTACAACATTGGTAATTGGTATGAAATGCATCTAAAATATCTGTATTAAAGTAGGTATGATGTAATTGGGATGTAAAACTTACTAACCCTAATTTCTTTTTACCATAAGTATTTTCTATATCTACTACAAATGATGGATTCCATTCATCTAATGTAGATGGTGATTTATATTCAATTAATGATGGAGGTCCTAATTCTTTTCTATTTGGCCAAATACCTCGTATTAGTGCAGGTCCTAATCTATTAATTAGTTGATGTTCAAAGTGAGAATCTATGTTGGATGTTGTGAATATACAATCATATGAAGTATTCTTTAAAAAGTTAGTTTCTATCCAATTAACCCACTCTTCTTCCTTACGTTCTCTTAGAAATCTATTTTCAGAAAAATATAGATTCACATTGGAATTTGAACCTTCCCAAAAGTTTTTTACCTCATTTAATCTATCTACACCAGTTGTGGTATCACAATCACCACCATTTGATAAACATACTATATCAAAGATAGTATCAGTGCATTTCATAATAGTACCCGACATACTGTATTCCACATCATCAGGATGTGGTGATAAACATAATACTCTATTAAAGTTTAATAATTTCATTTGTATAACTCCTTATATGTTCGTTCCATCCAATACGATACGTGTCTATCGTTTTGTGGAATTGCATTAAAATGATATACCCAACCAGATTTAGTGAAATGTAAATCATCACTAAACCAAGAATGACCAGGTATATGTAATAAATTCTTTCTAAAAAGGTCTTGAAAGTTCCAAATATTACCAAACCACTTTGTATCTACGTTATGTTGTTTTATTAAGTAATTTAATATAGTTTGGTCTGTTCCTGCTTTTATTACCTTTGTTAGTCCTTGAATCTCATCAATATTTTTAAGATAGAAGTTCTGTACTTCTTTCATAAAATCACCATGTTTCTCTTTATTAATAATAACAAAACCTGTATTGATGTAATCCCAACTTGGCATCTTTGGTTCATTAGGAAACATAGCATCTCCCCATTTTTCGATACTACGATTAACCCATTCATAACACCCATCGTTAACCACACCTACAAATTTATGTTCAGTATCTTTAAAGAAATCAGGAGCATTAGGATGTACTATTGTATCCGCATCAACTAATAGAACCTGGTCGTACTCTACACCATTATGGTCTAAAACATCAAAGGCCCAATGTCTTTGTAAATTAGGTCTCATTCGGGTTGGGTCTATCAATGGTTCGGATAATTCAACTACAATATGACCATACTGTTTACCCCATTCTTCCCAACTCTTTACTGAATAATGATATGGAGTATTTCGGTTGTTACCCAAATCCATATTTGTTATAAAAATTACATTTTTCATATCTTTTCTATTTCCTCTAAAAAGTTTGTTGGTTTAATTGTTGCGTTATGTTTTTTCATATCATCTAACTTATCTATATCATACACACTTTCTAAATCAATTAAACTGATTTGATTGTAGTATGAATCTCTAATCATATTGATAGGAACGAAATCATAAAATATCTTATTTCTTTTTTTGCAATTTCTTAATACTGTTCTTGTGAACCAGTTTGGTATCGATTCAAACTCGAATTCACTTGCCGATAACATAGTTCCACTTAGTGTAATATATCCTATTATAGTTTTATCATCATCTTCTATCAAATGAGTTAATGAAGGTGCTAATCCGTTTAAGAACCCACTATCCAATGCATCTCTGAAGTTCTGTAATCTACAATACTCAGGATGAAATATCTTTACATAATAACCTTCTCCTTTGTAAACTGCCCTTCCTTGATTGATACCATCAACAACTCTATTGTATTTATCTTTTATTAATGGAAGAGATTCTAAATCTAACTCTGTTACATTTATACGAGGTCTCAAAGATGGTAATCCCCATTTGTATGATTCAAAATTAAATGGATATCCTAAATCGGATTCTTTTTTAAAAAATTCTTTGATACCATCCCAATCACGTTTATCTCTATCAGTATGTGTATTCTTTCTTGCAAAGTAGAATCTAGGTTCTAAGAACTTATACCCATCTATATTGATACAAAAATTCTCTAATATATCATCATCACCATCGGCACCAAAATAATCAAACTTTGAGGAATCTTTTGGAAATACATCAACACCAACTGGCCAAGAAACATTAGAATCTCTAAGTTTAGATGAAATAATAATATCCAAATCATCATTTTGTCTAATACCCATAGCTGATATAATAGAACTTTGACACAAACAATACTGACTTCTATCAATACCCATCGCATCTAATACTTTTAACAACTTTATATTATGTGTTGGATGTGGTACTTTACTTTCAAACTCTCTTTTCATATTTGTTATTTTTTTAATTGTATCAGCGACATAAACTCCATACGCATCCCCAATATGAGGGTCTAACTTACCCCTATGAAAATGCTCATACATCAATAATCTCATTTTTTTGATTTCGTTTTCAACATAATTTAGTAATGGAACTGTTTGTTGATTCCATTTGTAATCAAATTCAAAATCTCTATAAATCTGAGAGGTTTTCATATAAAATGGTATGTACCTTTCTCCTCTTACTAATCTACCAATCATTGCGTATGCTCTGTGGTAACTATGTTTAATAAACCCATTTGTAAACTCTACAGGATTCTTTTCTAAGAAATCACAAATTTCAGAATCACTCATCGGTTCTAATGAACTATAGTATTCTTCTGTCATATTTTCCCAACCCAAATCGTGGTGATTCCCAACATCTTTTCTAAACCCAGCAATCATACAATTGTAATATTGAGAGTTTTCTGGTTTTAATTCAACTATAGGGTTTGTTTTCCAATATTCTACAATATCTTTTACATATCTAAGTTTACCATTAAGGTTTAATATCTGTTTACTGATACCACCATTGGCCACTTCCATATTTAAAAAATAATCCAAACTAATTGGGGAATACATAACTATACTTTTTTACTAATATACAAAAACTTTTTGAATTATCCAAATTAAACTTCCTCAAAATAAGTGTCATCTACCTTTACTTCACTCAAAATATCATTCATCCAAAAACATGCTATCAACGGAGTTGTACCTATGTTTTTTAAATTATGAGTGTAATATACAGGTGTATCAAATACAACTCCATCTTCACCATTAATACTATAAACTTTAACATCATCTGTACCAACTTTTCTCATACTTACCAATGCCCTACCTTCTAAGATACAAAATCTTTCAATACGTTTTGTATGAAAGTGATTCCCTCTAACGTGTTTTATATCAGGTTTTGTAGTTGAATAAAATATCTGTCCTTTTATTTTTGATACTACTAATTCTGATAGTTTACCTCTATTATCTTCGTTTAATTTTATAGGGAACAATCTACAATCATTATCGATATAAGACCTGAATGTATTAAATAGATTCAAATCAAAATCATAATCAATGTATGGTATTTTGTTTTGTTTTAAGTACTCATCTTTCCAACGATTAAGTTTATGGTAAATTGATTCTACTGTAGTTGTATCAGTATATTTAATCTCATCCCTTTCACCATTTATCACTTCTAATAATTGAATACATAAATCTTCAACATATAATAAGTTTACAACATCTGTACTATAACTAACTTCTTCACCTTTAATAATCTTATCACAAAATGTTGCGATAAATGAATTATAATTTGGTTTACAAAATGGGCCGAAAATGTTAGGTAATTTTACTGATTTAAAATCATTACATCTTTCTTTAAACATTGTAATATTATCTCGTCTCCACTTACCATATACATTATCTGCATCTTCGTGAATTGATGATGTATATATAATTTTTGGTTTATGATTACAATCTTCTAATTTATCTAATAAACTTCTAGCAGATTCTCTATTATCAATATAGAGTTGAGTTTCATCACCTCTGTTACGTTCTCTCATATGAACTATAACATCACATTGAATTAACTCATGTGTAGTTGGTTCTTTTGATAATCTAATTACATCAACATCTGATTTGTAATTTAAGTAAGCCCATAAATGATAACCTACAAACCCTATTCCGTTTATCCCTACTACCATACTTTATTCTTTTTTAAGAATTCTTCTGTATCTTTTGTTAGATGTAATTCTGAGTTGAATGGTTTATGGTCATAACTCTCATTTGTTTTTTCATACCCTATCAAAAAGTAATCATCAAATTCTTCAGTTCTTTGGAACTCTATTTCACTAATCATATCTTCATGTAGTTTCTCACCATCTCTAATTGGTATTTTATGAAACTCAATATCTTCCTTACCCATTGATTTAGCGATAGCATTTGCCAAATCAACAATCTTTAATGATTCTATTTTAGGAATTGCTATCTTACCATGTGAATCTTTATGAAAGTATGCCCATTCAATCAAATCAATTGCCTGGTCTAATGTGAGTAAGAATCTAGTCATACCAAAGTTTGTAATTGGTAGTGATTTAACACCATCTCTAATCTTCTTTTGAAACACAGGTATAATTGAACCTGTAGAGTTTAATACATTACCATATCTTGCCATTACAACTTTAATATCAGATTGTTGTTTTGCGAAGTTAACATAAAGTTGTTCAGCAACCGCCTTCGACATACCATATACATTTACAGGTTTACAAGCTTTATCTGTAGATATGAATACTAACGTTTTTATTTTATGATTACATTCCTGTATTGAATCAATTAGGTTTTGGTGTCCTATGATATTTGTTTGTACCGACTCAAATGTGTTTTCTTGACAAACCCAAACTGTTTTTACAGCGGCTGTATTGATTACAACTGTTGGTTTAAATTCATATAAACTTCTAACCAACGATGGTTTATCTTTTACATCACCCAATCTATATAAAACATTTGGGTACTTAACTTTCATCGCTTCTTGTTTATGTTCGTTACGAGATAGTACCATAATTTGATTATCGTTATAATATCTATCAGTTAACGTACTACCCAAAGCACCTGTACCACCAATTACTAATATTCTTTCGTTTTTCATATCTTTTTTATTTCCAAGGTAACATTGTTATACCTATCTTATTGAATACCCATTCAAATAGGATAACCATAAGGATACCACCTACAATCTGCCATGCCCAAAACTTCCATCCTGTCAATCCTTCTGACCATTTACGGATTGAACTTTTCTTTGCCCATTCATAAACACCTAACTTAGTGTTGATTTTATTTGCCCACCAACCCATATCAAATAGGTTACCAAACATTATTAGTAGTTTTCTCATATCTCTTCTATTCTTTTTGTTTTATCACAAATCAATAAATCATATGATGGTTTTTCTCCTACACTTAAATAGTGATACTTACATCCCCAATCATCTAATTGTGATTTAGTTAGTTCGTAATAATCTATACCACTATAAGAACCTCTAGCAGTCCAATATGTGATTTCATGTCCCTCATCATATAATTTGTTAATCTTTTCAATATGGTGCATTAGTGGAGTTGGTTCTTTGTAACCCAATCTATCACCAAAATGTTCACATATTGTTTCATCTATATCTACAAATATTCTCATACTACTATTTCATTAAAGTATCTTACTACTGTTATTTCATTTGGTGTATTAATATCTACAGATTGACCATCCACAATCTGAAGTATCATTTCTACAAAATTTACACCCGCAAGGGTTGTAAAATATGTACCACCACCCAAACGTGGATTTACTTCTATAAATTTAGGTGTTCCTTTTTCATCTTCTTTTAACTGAATACATACCGGTCCTTTTAGATTTAAATGTAACGATAAATCTTTACACATTTTTTCTATAGTTTCATTTCTGATAATTTTACCTTTTACAGATATACCTGCCTTCACCTGTAACCGTTCTCTTACAACACAACTCAAAACATTACCTTTTAAATCAGATAATAAATCTACTGTATATTCTTTACCAGGCAGATAAGATTGAAATATATAATCGTTATATTTTTTATTCAATGGTATATCGTAATATGACTTAAAAACTTCTATACCCCTACTACCACTACCTCTTTTTGGTTTTGCTACAATCTTATGTTTTTCTTCAAAATCAAAATCAAAATCATTGTAAGAAGTTGTTGTAAATGGTAGTGAGAACTTATCTTTACATTTTTTATAAAATTCATCTTTGTTTTGACATATTCTTATAACATCAATATCAGACATAAAAACACTAATACCCAATCGTTGTAAAGCTGTTTTATTGTTTGCAAAGTGTACAATATCCATATCACCAGTTGGTAGGATTATATTTACATTTTCTCTATCAATAATATCTGTAACAACTTCCCAATAATCTGATGATTCAGATAATGGTACTACATAGTTTTTATCCGACATCAAACCACCAGCTGATAATGGGTCTGAATCTATTGTAATGATTCTACCCTCAAAGTGTATTTTCCTTAAAGATTTAATAACTCCAATGGCGGCCGGTCCACCTGCACAACTCAAAAGTATAGTATTACTTCTCTTCATTAATTCATATAATTTATTCGTTCAACAAAGTTACCACTTTTAAATGGGTCTTTTCTTGATTTACCATCTAAATGTTTACCATGTAATGGCCCATAGTTCTTATTACCTAAAACGTATGTATCTGAATATTTAGAACACCACAAAGTAGTTCCACTTTCATTACCAACATTTACCTTAGCATTACATCTAAGATACATCTGTTGTCTTAAACTTAATCCTTTTGGTTTTATATTAATTACATTTTTTATAAAACTTAGATTTGTTTCTTCTATTGGTTGTTCACCATAATACATCCAAGTCATATCACCGTATTCTTTAATCTTATCCACTAATAATTGTGTACCTGCAGTGTTACCATATGTTGATGATACACCAACGTACCCATATTCAGATAATTCATTTGTAAATAATTTACCCCAAGATTGTTCTTCTTCTGAAAAGTATATATCAGGTGTGGTATCTAATAACTCACTATCTTTGAACTGCCAGAATCTCAACATCTGAGTAACCAATGGTATCTCTGAATTGTTAACATCATAAATTCTATAATGGTCGTGGAATATTTCATCAGGAGACTCATCGATAAATTTATCTACATACGGATTATTTTTAAATACATCATAAGATACATTTGATGCATCATATACACCATATCCCCAATTTTTCATCATAGTACCAAATATTAATTTTAACATTTTGGAAGATGGAACATATACTTTACAATTAGGATATTTTTCTTTTAACAGTCTTGGTAGTGATGATATAATACACCAATCACCAATACCATGACAAGTTCTCATAACAATAAACTCACCATCCTCTAAATAATCATCAGGTATGTACATTGCATTTGTTTTATCAAATCCAACTCTTTTTACATCACCTGCAAAAGATAATTTATTATTATGTATCCTATAAAATACCATACTATCCTAATGTATCGTAATATTCGTTTTGTTTCTCTTGTCTTTTGATTTCTTTTGGATGATATAATGCTAAATCTTCTTCCATTGGTAGATGTGATATTGATTTAAATCCTTCTAATACTTCATGTACTTTGTTTTTCCAATTAATATCATCTGAGTTTTTGTAGATTCTGTATTGAAAATCAGGCCAATTTACCCAACCTTTTTCATCTACATTCCATCCCCATTTTTGGATATGTTCATCGGTTAATCCTTCAACTGTATTTACTCTTGGAACTAAGATAACATCCACATCGTTACCTTTTAAGATTTCAGGTAAATTTTCAATCAATACTTCGTTTGGAATCTCATCTGCGTCAATCTGAAAAATGTAATCACCACCACAAAAAGAATTTAGTTTGTTTTTCCAATCTGCGAAGTGTCCATCGAATTCATCTTTGAACCATTGGAATTCAGCATTTATTGATTTTGCTCTTAGGAATTCTTCTACTCGATTATCACCATTTTTGGAATCGTATAGAACTACGATTTCATCTTCATGTCTTTTATGTTTTAAAAGAAATGGTATGAGTTTTTGTATTTCTACAAACTCATTACATACTGTAATTGCGTAACTTATTTTCATATTGTTGTATTATATAACTAATATACGAAAAATTATTCATTTAAACAAACATTATCGTATATTTTTTTGTGTTCACTATCACTGCCAACTATCTGATTATCAGTTAGTTAAGTTATTACCTTCATCGTTACGTTTTCTTTCAGCGGCATCTGCTTCCAACTTTCTTCTTTTCTCTCTCGTATCAACCTTATCAAAGTTACCGTAATTGTAATTTACTACTTCAATACTTTTAAGTTTTAAAAGGTCAAATGTTCTATATGCTTCCCTCAAATCAGGGTCAGATTTAATTTCTGATGTATAGAACGCCTTAGAATTCTCATTTATTTGAATCTTTGCTAAATCTAATTTTTTAACTTTAGATGCGGTGGATACTACTTCATCATTTAATCTTGCCATTTCCAAAATATCAGTTAAAGATAAATTATCCAAAGATAATCCATGTAGTTTAGCTTTTGAATCTGCTACTCTTGGCCATTTAGGTTGTAATACAAATACCATATACCTTTTTAAATCTCCGTCTTTAGTTTTGTATCTAAACTTAATCATCTGCCCTCTTTCTATCTTACCCCTAAGTACAGGAGTGGCATCTGATGTTTTTCTTAAATGTGAATTGTAATATCCTTTTTTGTTTGCCATTATTTAACTTTCTTTAATTTAGGTAAATTTATCTTAGGTTCAGTTTTGGATTTCTTTTTTAATTTAGGTAAAGTTAACCCAACTGATACAGGAACTTCATCCGCTCCTTTTAAATAAGTATCTAGCAACTCTTCCATTTTTTCAAATGAGAAGTTATCTTTTGTATATTGTCTATGTTTTCTAGATTTCTCCAAATAAGGTTTGTAGTTTTTAAACATATCTTTCATAGTTCCACCAGCTACAGAATAATCAATTGTAAACCACTTAGAATCCTCTAATAAGAACTTACTTGATGCTGATTTATGTACATTATCCATCGTACCTGTAATACAAGATACATAATCAGGATTTAAGAAATCCATATGACCACTAAAAGCTGATACTACCATTGGTTTACCACTAATAGTTGCTTCTAATAAAGGTCTACCAAATCCTTCACCTCTCGTAAATGAAACGTGAGCTTTTACCTTTGGGTGATTATATAATGCGTTTATTTCCCAATCACTTAAATCTGAATGTAATAGATATACATTAGGTAATCTCCCACCTATTGATTTTTTATAATTAGTGATTAGTGTTCTGATTCTATCTCTATCAGGTAGTGAAGTACCACCACCACTTGTTTTTAAAATCAAAGCAGGTGGATTCTTTTTATCTTTAAATGCATGTAAGAATGTCCAAACCAATCCACTTACATTTTTTCTATCTTGTTGGAAATCTCCATTTAACCAATGCCCTACAAATAAGAAACAAAATGATTCTTTAATATCTTTAAGAGCTTTATCAACTCTTTCTTCAGATGGTGCTTTATTATCATATACTTCTAAATCAACACCTTCAAATAAAACTTCAATATCAGTTTCTAATTGTAATTTACCAACCAACTTCCCACTATTCTCTTCTTTCTTATCAAATACAGTATTAGTAGAAACTCCTTTTGTAAAGTTAGAAGATACCAATACTTTATCCATTCTATTCATACCCTCTAAACATTCAGCAGGCATTACAGTTGTTTCAACACCAGCGGTTACACCAATATTGTATTTACCTACAGGATGAAATTCATTTGGAACAGTTATCTGAATCCAAACATCAGGTTTAGGTTCACCCTCTTTTTTTGGAATATATATCTTTTCTAACAAATCATCATCTTCACCTTGTTTCAATGCATCCATTGGACAATTACCCCATCTTTGAGATAGTATCTTTACTTCCCAATCAGGTCTTACTGACATCAGAGCTCTTACGAAATCTCTACTTCTTGAACCATACCCACTCCTCGTAGATATTGGACAACTAATTACACATACTTTTTTTATATTTTCCATAACACTATATCTTTTTTAGGTGAATAATTTTTTAATGTGGTATCTATTGCTTCAATGAATCTCTCACCCATTAGTTTTGAGGTCATACCAGCTTCTTTTGATTTCATCCACTCAGAACCTTCCATTCCACACTCAACTCTTCTATCTTCTTTAGTATCATACCACTGTCTGATTGCTTTAGATACATCTTCATATGAACATCTGTCATCAAAGATGTATGGAGTTGGTGGTGAACCTTGTAATGAACGGTTAGTTGGCCATACAGGAATCACCCAACTACCCCAACTTAAATTTTGTGGTAACTTCTTTTTATCATGTAACGAACCTAACTCAACATATTGGTCGGCAGTGATATACTTACCATCAATAGTAAAATTACATTGGTCTTGTAATCCACCTGTAACATTAACAATGATTGGTGTTCCTGCATTTACAGATTCACAACTGGCCAATCCGAATCCCTCATTAGATGCAATATTAAGATTAACATCACACATATTATATAATATATTCAAATCATCAGTACTAAATGTAGAATGTGTAAATTGTACATCATAGTCAGGACAAATATTTTCAATAACCTGTACCAAATCAGTTCCATTTGAATCTACTGGTTGTGTATGTAACATCAATAAACAGTTATCTGATTGTTCTTTTGTTAATCCATCACAAAACTCTTTATATGCGAGTATAACATCACCTGGACTTTTTCTTCTGATATTACGATTGTTCCATAATGCTATGAAGTCTTTATTCTCTGGAACGTTTAGTTTAGTTCTCATATCTAAGATGGCCTCTTTACCTTCTTTTGTATGTTTGATTGGTTTGAATTTTTCAGATGTACCATGTGGAATATATTTCATTTGCCAATCTTTATAATCCATACCATATTTTTTCATAACCCTACGATTAATACCGTATGTTTGTTTTGAGATACTCATAAGTAAATCACAACTTCCATAGAACGGAGCGTTCCACATTGGGTCTGGTAAATCATCCCATATGTTTAGATACATAATTGGAACGTGTTTACGGATTTCATCTTCCATATTATACAACCATCCCCAAAAACGTGGGTCTGTAAAATGTAATATGGCATCAACAGGTTCATTAATTAAAATGTTTCTAATTAATTCAGGATTACCATAACCACTTGATGGTATAATTCTAACAGATGCATCTTCTATTCCTGCTTCTTTTTTTACATCATCAGATACATCGAAGAACTTCCCCTCATCAGGATGTTTCACCGCCGCTCCAACTTGTAACCAATCGTATTTATGTGCTGTATGGAGTACCATCTCCTTAGACATAGTAGCGATACCACTATGTAATCTTAAATCATCTGATAACAGAAGTATAAGAGGTTTCTTCTTTTGTTTACTCATAACTTATTTCTTTTGTAATAAATATAATAATTAATTTATATAATTGACTTTTTTACTAAATCTTTCTAACATCTTTTCAAAGTGTTTTTGTTCTGATGGTTTGATACCACCAAAGTAAAACAATTTATCTGCGTGTTTCACAACACAATCATACTGATGTAACGTTTGGGTTGGGTGAAATGGTTTAGAATAATATTCATCACTCATACCACTATATAAGTTTCTAACTGTATGAGCTGGATTGTATTCAGTATATCTAAATCCAAACTCTAATGCATACTTTCTTATATATTTCTCACCACCATTTTTATTACCTCTCGTTATAATATTAACATCAGTTCCTAATTTTTCTTTTATTGTGTACAGAAACTCTCTTAACTTTCTAACGTTCTCATACTTCGGTGAGCTCAGTATTGCTACGTTCATCTTTTTGTTGTTTTTTAAGTTGCTTTTGTACCCGTTTCCAATATCTTTTTGTAAGACTTTTCTTAAACCAGTTCGGACCACCATTCCAAGCTCGTGCGATTTCTTCATATGTACTATTTTTGTTGTGATATCCATTCACAATGTGAAACATTTCAATTGATTTCTCTCTACTCCATCTATCCTCTAATGTATATTCTAATTCAGATTTCTGAATCTTTAATATACGATTTACCTCTCTAACCATAATTGGTCTGATTTGTAAACATCCTACCGCTTCCTCTTTTTTACAATAAGCAGAATCATTACCTACACTCTCAACCATAATCATCGCTTGAATCAATGGGTCAACATCTAAGGTATATGTTGGTTTTACGAATGTGGGTTCAACTACTTTCACCTCAATCTTAGTTGGTTCTATTGGTTCAACTTCGATTAGATGTGGTTGTGTACCACCCAATCCTAACGAAACAGGTAGTAATAATAACATTAACTTTCTCATACTTTATGTCTATTTTCTTTTGGGCATTTATCGTAATCATTCTTAAACGGACACCATTTACAATTCTTATTGTTCTTACCAGCCATAG
>VMHT01060078.1_pt1 | contig 26833 bp, 27 predicted proteins | sample 4693611 | NCBI WGS metagenome assembly VMHT01 (sample SAMN12280063, study PRJNA550983) | marine metagenome | isolation source: seawater sampled from same location over 5 years 0.02-0.2 micron viral filtrate | place: USA: collected off the coast of southern California halfway between the port... ...
CTTTTTTCCTTTAATCTCTTCAACGAGATTCTCTGCATCTACTATGTCTTTTGCCATAACTAACTCCTATTTTTAACATTCACAGCAAGAGCAATTACAACTCTCACATTCACATTGTTTACAATCACACATACTATATCTCCACATTTATGGTTAACTGAATTGTGTCACTTAATGGAAATGTTTCATCACCTAAGATGTAACCAAATCCAATTTTGTAACTTTCGTATTTAAAATCTAAACCAAATGAAGAGTAATTTAAATCATAATTTACATCATTGTAATATCCAATATTTGCAGACATTAAATTTTTGTAAGTATATTTTAAACCTTGTCCATGAGTATGATACCCATCGTACAAGTTCCATTGGTTATAGAATCTAAAATCTTTTACTGGTACTGAAAACCCTACATTAAAACTCGTAGGTACTTCAGTTTTCCAATTATTAAATTTTGGTTGGTATCCAAAGTTTTGAATTGCTATATCCAAATCAACTCTACTCCATAGATTATTAAAATGGACTCCTGCATCTACAAGTAATCCAGTTGCATTTTCTGTGTGTAGTGAATGGTTAACAATTTTACCACCAAAACCAATTGATACATTTTCTAATTTCTTTTTTGTATGTTTTAATTCAGTACCCCAACCTACATATGCAACAAGTGAATTAGGACTAAATTGTCCTGATATAATTCCAGCCTCATCTGCAATATTTTGTGCACCATAATCAAAGTATAATAAACTGAAAGTAAGATTTTTCCATCCTGCTCCAATATAATTATATCCCATATCTTCAGTAATGTTACTTAACCAATTTACTCTTGTAAAACTTAAATCGACTAAACTATCTGTATCAAAGTAATTACGAGCAGGATTGTGAAATGCCAATGATTGGTTTCCTAAACTTGCTTCTTGTGCGGTTGGTGATAATGTTAATATTCTATTAACTTGTCCAAATAAAGAACTGATTAATAGTAAACTTAATAGTATTTTTTTCATCATCTTTTCCTATTTTATAACCGTGAATTTGTTTGATTTAATTCTGTTATTAGTTTCGAGAACAAATATATAAACACCAGGTTCTAAGACTTGATGTTCTTGAAATACACTAACCTCATCTGGTAACCATACACTTGGTTCATTATCAAATGCAAATGTGTGTATACCAGAACTTACTTCTTCATCTAATAATGTTCCCACATATTGTCCCATTGAATTTAATATATATATTTTTGCATGTTCTGTATTATTCATATAGAATTGAAACTTCGTACTCTCATCAAATGGATTAGGATAATTATAAGTTATCTGATTAGCATCTGGTTGTCCACCACCGAATGCCCAATACTTATTCCATACTAAGACTTTACCACTTTCTCTATTTACTAATAAATCTTCACCACTTGGATTACCTGCAACACCTTTACCAACAAACTGAACATCTGCTTCAGTCCATTCTGTATCAGGGAAGTTTGCTTGGAATATCAGTTTTAATCCTGTTATAGGTTCATCAATCCAATAAGTTTCTGGTGCATTACCTGGTGAATAATCCATACCACCAAAGGAAACTTTTTGATATCCAATTTCATCTACCTCGTGTACATTTACATAAGTAAACCAAGGTCCTGGTAATGTTCCTGTTTTCATGTCTATAAATTGTAATTCATTAGTATTAAATTCTACTTCGAACTCAAATCCTGCTACATTTATATTCTTTGCAATTTCAGGTGTAATTGTTAATGGTACTTCAACTTGATCACCACTCTGAACTCGTACGGTTGAGTCTGCAGGTAGTGTCATGAATACATCAGGAGTACTAAGTAATATTTTATTTGCCCAAGTAGTAGGTGGACTATTTCCCCAACGATAATATGTAGTTCCATTTACATTAATGTATCCATCATCACTTTCACCAAGTTCTTTTACTTTAGTACCTGTATTATTAATATCACCTGTGAAGAAGTATCCAAGACTATCAATTGTGTAATCTGGATTAGCATCACTTGTATAGTTAGATGAACCTGCACCAATTACTACACCTATTGTATCTAATCCAGTTTGAATTGTATTCATCAATGGATTAGTAACTTCAATTTGTCCAAAATTTAAATCTGCAGATTGATCAAAGTCATCATCATTAAATACGGTAAATTCATATTTCTGTTTTCCCCAATCTTCATACCATTCGTAAGGAAATGGATTACCATTTTCTCTCAATGTATCTATGGTAGCCCAATTCTGTAAACTATCACCATTGATGTGTTCGTACTCATCAAAGATTTGTGATACATATGCCCATAAGAAATATGAATCGTTTAATTGGAATACATCATCTCCATCCACATCACCAATAAAATATTCAACGGCATCTAAAGTATCAACACCTGCTACTGATTTATATTTGTTACTTTGAAAATTAAATGCTGCAATTGCATCATTAATATTTGTAATTGCATATCTATCTAATGTTAGTTGTGTATGTGTTTCAATATCATCACTTGCATCTGGTGGATAGAATGACATACGATAGTAATTATTTCTTGGTAATTGAATATTAAAATATCCTCTGTCATCTGTATAAGTTGAATCATAATAACTAATTCCTAAGAATCCCTCACCAGGAACTACTTGATCTGCAGTTGTTCCTTGATTATCCCACCAATATCCTGGGGCTCCTCCTTGGAAGTTACCAATGATATCATCTGTTACATTAGTTTCAGTTGTCAATCCAGCATCTGCAATTGATTCTATATTATACCAATTATTATAATCTTCTGGATTACTTTGATCTAACTCAAATCGTATTTTCCAATATGGATAAGTATTATCCCCATCTAAATCATTACCTTGAGCATATCTAAAATATCCCTCAACATCTAATAATTTTGGATGTAGTGTAATGTCTCCACGAGCACCACCATCATAAGTAAAATCGGTTCCCCAATTTCCATCTATGTAAACTTTATAATCTAATAGATAATCATCAGATACATAAGTATAATATCCCATACCACCTTGATAAAGTGTTGGTATTCTAAATGATTGTGCAGAGAAATTATCTACCACATCTTCTATTTTGAAATTTAATTTTATTAATTGTTTTTCTACACCATCACCACCACCAAATTCAAAGGCATTTCCATTGTGTGATACCATAGTGATTCTTAACCAATCGTATCTTGCATTTGCTTGTGATATTTCACTATCAGCAGTTTGTAGTGAATCTATATATCCAATATCTGAATAGTGAACAACTTCATATGAGTAATCAGCACCTAAAGTACTATCACCCTCTGTTGCATTTGCTAACCATGAACCTTTTAATACTTCAGTATCATTATGATCCCAATCAATTAAATCATTATCAAATACTAAATCTAATCTGAGTGCAGTTACATCTGCACCATTATCATCAAGTGTAACTTCCATTGTCATCACACTATCTCTGAATGCATCAAAGTTATTATTTTTAAATGCAGGGTTATTTATATCTTCTGCAAGGTATGTTTGTAGTTGGAAAGTTTCTGCCTCTCTCCACCAAGTTTTAGGTAAGTTATATTCTCCCGTTTGCTTGATTCGAATTATCGGTTCTTGTGTCCACGATACCGAAAGTAGCAACAAAAGAAATAACGATTTTAGTTTTGTATAAACCATCGTTGTACTCCATAAGGATTGTTTCTATGTGTATGTGACCTCCGTTCGCGGGTATTGCTAGCGGTTGAATTTTTTATTCAATAATAAATATTATATATAATGATAAAAGAGTATGTTATATATCAAATCTTACTATAAATGTAGTATCCAATTCATCACTAAGTTTGATTGGTTTTCCTACTTTTCCAACTACTAATAATTCATTTGAATCATTGTATAATCCAATTGATGTTACATATGGATAAAAGTTAGAATGTGTTGCGAATGATGCATAAGTGTCTGTTGCTGTATAAGAAGAATTAAAACTACCTGTTCCATTTGTAGGACTATCTCCTGCAGGTAAGAATTTGTGTATACCAACTGAACCCTCTTTTATATTCAAACTACCACTTCTATTTTTTGATATAGAAATATTACTTGTAGAATTGAATTCGTTTGCTTTGGCAGTAACTTCATAATTGTATTCGTATATTGTATGAGTTGCCTTATATCTTAAATCATAACCAGTTCCATGTCCAACATCTTTATAGGAACCTGTATCGGTAATTACTGCTAATCCATGTTGATAGTAAACATTACCAATTTGACTACCACTACCATTAGCATCTAATCCTTGACTTCTATCAAATGAACTTGATTTGTATGCTGCAAAACTTGAAGAATGTGCAAAGTCATAAAGATTACCATCTCCGTCATCTCTGATATCAAAAGTCTGTCCTCTTGATGTATCTTCAATCTCTACGGTACCTGGTTTTATTTCTTCACCATATACTTGTCTCGGTATACTAAACACCGAAGCAGATGTATGTAATTCTCGTTTATTTATCTCTGGTTGATTACCACCAAAAGATTGGTATGGTTTTTCTGAATTTTTATAAAATAGATTATTGATTAAGTGCCAGGTAGGTAATGCATAATAATTTGTAGTTATTGCATCAGTTGTTCCTGAACCTGATGTAAAACTAACACTTAAATCAGAACCACTATCATAATTGTGTAAAGAAGAACTTACTGCCTTGATTGCATAAATTCCACTACCACTATCATTGTTAGTCCACGAAAAACTTTTGTGTGTTACAAAAGGTTTTGTTGTGATATTCTTTTGATCCAGATTCTTATATGACATAATAGAATCCTAAAAATCAAGTTTAACTTTAATAATAGCTTCCCTTGAATATGAATTTAAAAGTGGTTTACTTAACTTTGCTACTGCCAATAATTCATTATCATCATTATACAAACCTACTTGTGTAATGAATGTTTTAGGATCATTAAAGAATGTCTTCTGTGTAAATGAACCATCGGATGCAGTTGAGAAAGTTGGATTAGCACTGAAGTTGTACTTCTTATTATTTACTCTACAAAAATAATTTGTAGAACTAATTTCTTCTTCTCTACGAACTTGAAACTTTGAACCAGAACCCAATGAGTTAAAGAACTTACTTGGATTGTTATCAAATGTATCAGCACTTCTTCCTGTAGTAACAAGTGTTCCACTCGCTTCCATAATCGATGGATGTAATAATATTACTCCCAAGTCTGGGTAAAATGTTCCCCATGAACCACCCTCTTGTTGAGCAGCAGTTTTATATGTAACTGCAGTTCCACTTTCGATAGAACCACTAATAACATTAAATACTCTTCCACCCTCATTAACGGTTGCAACATCTGTTGCTCCACTATCGTCAATAAGTTTAATAGGTGAACCAGCACCACTACCACTTAGATGTATTTCCCAATTACCTGGATCAATCTTTTCTCTCATACGAGCTCTTTGGAAACTGATGAAATAAAAATCATCACTACCACTTGAGGCTCCTGTGAAAGTAAACTTTTCGGTTAATGGTGGTAATATGATATTTCTAAATTGTCTATACATTGCTGCAGTCTGTCTACCACCTGCATTTAATTTAGTTACATTACCTGCAGAACCACTTCCATTTATATTTGCATATCCTATAGCAAATTGAATTTCTGAAGTTCCTGAAGTAGATGTTACATTAGGGTCTTGGTGATATACATCCACATACGAAGCACTTGCAACACCTTGTGTTGAAGAACTAAAGAATGTTTGTAATGTACCACTTCCACCACTAAAGATACCACTTGATATTTTTGTTCGTTGATTTTCTACGACATCGTTTTCAAAATCAAATCTTGTAAATACTGACATCTTCTACTCCTTACGCTTTACTTGGGTCTTGGTTAACGGTTACTGGTATATTAACGGTAGCACCACTACCATTTCCAATAATAGTTACATTAGTTGTTGTTGTAGAGTTAATTGAACGAGCAATTAATTTTATAGATTTTCCAGTTAAAGTAGTAGACTTTTTCTGTTCCTCGTCATTCAAGAATACGGTAGTTGTTGCACCATCTTCAAAACTCATATCATTTAAATCTGCCTGTTTATTAGAGTCTTGTATTTGTTCCAAGTATGCACCTGCAGCTGCTCCAGCTCCACCACCTTGTCCTGCCAACATTGCAATATCTCTAATTATCTCTTCATTACCCTTAGTTCCCAAATTACCAACACCTTTAAAGAATTTCTTTTTACTCTTTTTGGTTTTACCACTTTGTGCGACTGGGGTTAATGTTGCAATTTCTGCATTATGTAGAATAAAAGTATATCCTAACTCATCGTCACCACCACCATTTCTTGTGACTGGTGTTAATACTTGACTCACTCCAGGTGATGCCAAACTTACGACTGATGTTCCAATTTCTACGATTGGTAACTTAGCAGTTTGTTTTGGTAAACTAACTAACTTATATCTCATTACTTGATTTTCATCTACGAAAGATTCTAATAATGGCATATTTTCAATTACTGATCCATAATAATTCGAACCATTTGGATGTGCAGTGTCCCACAATTCATAATCAACTTCATCATCTGCTAATGCAAACTTTGTTATTTGAAATTCATTCTGTCCTCTTGCGAGTAATTCCCTACCCTTTTTGGTAAGTACTGCATCAACCGTAATACTTGTATTATCTAAAAATCCCATTTTTATCCTACTATCAGATTTCCATATTACTGATTTTTTATTCATTGTTTTACTCCTGTGGAAAATTCTTTATATAACTTCTTATACATAAATATAAGAGTACATGAATTTTCTATTATTATTTTACTTTAAGTTTTGATTCACCAGGTTCTTGTGTTATTAATGTGGTTGGTGTTGTTACATTAACTTCTACTGGTTCTCTTGAGTCTATTGTGTTCTCTATAGTTAGTAGTGAACCTTGTACAAATACTCTAAATAATTGTGTATCATATGACATACTTTGATATTCCGATGGTTTAAATGAAGCACTATATGGTTTATGTAGTGATGCACTTAAACTCGAACTATAAAAAAATTCTTTTTCTTCGTTATGTTCTGACAATCTTGATGAATTAATATTCGGTTGTATTGATTCACTAAAAAATTGTCCATCTGAACCTAATGTAACACTTGCAGTTGCATATAATGTATTATACTCTGTCTTTTTATCTATCTGACCTATTTTTACTAATGTTGGTTTACCTAATGAACCCAATGAACCAGATTCCTCATGGTGTAAATTTAGTTCACTATTATAAGTATCATAAGTTGATGAAATATCAAAAAATGCATCATCTTTAGAACCACTAACAAATCTTAATACATTTAAACCCTCTTCAAATTCATTTGCGTTTTCATAATATTGATTATCAAACTCAGGTTCTTTACCTATTACTTCTTTATTTCTCTGTAATATATTTGGTTCAATTAATATACCAACCGATGCTTTTGCTCTCGCAGGTATCAATGCCTTTGTTTGTGTAAATACTCCCGCGTCATAGAAACTTAATATTCTTAGATAGTCAAAAAAGTTATTTGGGGAACTATATTTTTTCCAATAATTTCTTGCAGTTCCTCTTAATCCTCTATAATGATATTTGTATTCATCTCTTGGGTCACCTATTTCATCATCAAAGTTAAAATCTGCTAATGAATACATTATATCTTCATTCACCACATCAACTGGTGAGAAGTAAATACCTACCTTTTCACTATCTATTGGTGCAAAATCTTGTGAAGACTTTTCTCTTCGTACATCAGGTGATAATTGTCCAGTTAACTTATGATCTTCAATTCTAATCTTTGTTGCATTTCTTCGTGACGGACCAAAGTTAGGAACTTTTAATTGTTCTAAATCTACTAAACTTCTATAATCATTTTTAGTATAACTTGCCGCACTACCTGATGCATTGTAAGTACCAGGAAACGCCTTATTGGTAATTTGTGGTGATGAATTTAAATTAACATTTTCATCCAATGGTAATCTCAATACAAAGTTTTCATATGATGAACTTATACTATTACCATTATAACTCTTTGGTGCTCTAACATGATTATCAAATACACTTTGACTTAATGGTTCACTCCATAATCTAAACTCCATCATGGAACCACTATATTGTGTTCCCCAATTACTACCATTACCACCGAGGTATAATAATTCACTTGATGTAAATGCTGCATTAACTGCATTACCTGCAGCTGCAATACCTGTGGTTAAACTTTCACTTGTTTCAAATTTTATTTTTTCTTGACTACCATCATATTGTTTTGCAACTAATTCATATTTAACATTCTGTAAAATATCATCACTCGGTAATACACTACCATCACTTGCACTTACTCTTGATAACATTACACTCCACATCTCATCATTATAAAATGGTTGTAGTGATGATGTAATATATTGTACTCCTGTAGAAGCACTAACTGCAAATCTTAAATATCCATAATTGTCTGTGGAACCATTATCTTGTAATTGGATAGCCCATTTGGCTCCTTTTTGTACCACAACCATATCTTGAGACTTAGGTGTTCTAAATCTAAATTCTACCGTATCAGGAACTCTACTCGTTGCAGTATCTGTTAACCAATTGGATGTAATGTATTGTGAAGAATGGAAATCTAATGCATAGGTAAACTTCCTCTTTACTTCATAACTTACTCGTGTTCCTTTATCAGGCCCTCCATATTCTCTTACTCGTAATATTGAACTTGGTATACCATAACAATTTAATAATCCTTTTAATGCTCTTATAGTTCCTTTTGATTTTAAGAAAAATGGTAAACTACCTAATATTCTTTTCCATATCTCTTCAGTAACTGCCTCTTGTGATGATTCATATTTAGTACTACCATCTGCATTTTTACCTAATAGATATTCTGGTAATATTAATAAATCATTCCCATTAACTAATTCTAAACCAAGAGACTTCGCATAATATGATGCAATATCTTTTGATATACCCTCTGATACATTTTCTACTTTTTGATTTACATCAGTAAAGTGTTTTGTATAAGTCCACACTTCATCAAATTGTTGTCCTACCATATCAACAAATTCTATAAAAACATTATTCTCGGTATCACTTGTTACATGCTTTGGAATATTATTACTTAAAGTATCTCTATTCATTCTATCATAAAGAGAAGCACTTTCATACATTGTATCGTACCAAGTAGTTGATGAAGTAGTGTGAGTTAATCTATAAGGTTTAGATGTTGTTTCTTTTGGCCATGATGTATCATGGAATTGTCCCTCTGATGAACTTACATAAGATGAACTTTCAAAATATAAATAATGTTCATATGGATCAAAAGAATTTATTACTCGTGTTCTTTTAGATTCATTTGTCTGTATTGTCGATAATGAACTTGTCACATTTAGTAAAGATTGACTTGTTGCACTATAACCCTCAATTAATTCTAATTTTCTTTTAAAGTTTCTTAATCTTGCCTTTGCAGAACTGAAGTTAACAAAGTTTCCAAATCCTACATCATTATATTCTTCCAAGTCTGTTGTTCTTTTTTGGTAATCAATATTCACTTGAACATTCAATAAACTACCAGAAACCAATTCTCTTTCTATATCTTCATTGACTTGTTTATCATCACCTAATAATTGATTATGTGTTTTAAAATCAGTTCCCTTAAAATTAATTGGATTATCTACTGAATTTAAATTTGGTAATTCTAAAAATAATGCGACAGGGTCTTCGTCAACAAAAGGTACAACTGCAATTGTATCTTCATAATCTTCTAATCTTTTTTCTACAAAATAGACTTTATCTAATTCATCAACCGTATCTTTTAGTGGTTGTTTTAATTTAAGAACTTTCTTTGTTTCTCGTTCTTCAACACTTTTACAAAAATTATCATTTTGATTTATAATCAAATAATAATCATCATTAATAACCATATAAGTTTTAAATCTATATAAATTTGTTTTTAAATATTGGACATACCATTGCAAGTGTTCTAGCTTACTATCATCACCCCCATCGTGTCCAGTCTCGTTTACACCATCATTATAGGACTTATTTACGCGAATACGGTTATTATCTAATACTTCAACAATAGTTGCCTTATAATCAAGAAATACGGTTGGAAGTGTTACAACAATAGTTTTAATTAATTCTTTCTTTTCTTGTTGTGGTAAATCATCCCAAGTTTCATCAGTTTCATCAAGGTTTTTTCCTATCTTTGCCTGATAGATTAAATCATCGATAAGTTCATCGTTTGTTCTTGTTGAAGTATCTTCAGGTTCTACGATTTCTTCATTTGCAATTGGTGGGGGACTATAACTTTGACCACCTCCGGCAGTACCACCACCTGATTGTTCTCCACTATCGTCATATGCTTCTCTTGCCATGTTAAATTTTGTATCTCTCCACATTTCAAAGTGACTTAGAGATTTCCATTTACCATCTGTTGCTGCAACTACATTGTTTGCATAAATTGTATGATGTCTTTCAAGTACTAAGTTATAAACTACAAGTGGTTTTGACATAAATGGTTTTCCAATTTCATCTGCCTTATACCATCTTCCTTTATGTTTTATTGGATGACCATCTGTAGTAACCAATGAACCAAATTTAGATAATCTACCACCATACCCCTTATCTGTTTTTAATACCTTTTTAATTCTTGCAGTACCTTGTGTAGTTCTAACTTTCATTCCTATTCGTAAAGATTTAATTGGAACTTGTCTACCATTACTTAATTTTATTCTTGTACTACCTACGAAACAAACACTATCGAAGTCATCACGATAATTATCTTGTTGTTCAATATATTCTTCTTCTTTTTTATTATACTCTTCCATATCAGGAATAGGTTCTTTTTCCGCGTATTTCTGAGCTGGTGGATCTTTTTCATCAAAAGGTTGTTTAGGTAGTGGTGGTCTTTGATTGGTAGTTTCTACATCTCTTTCCACAAATTCTTTAATAATTTTTTCTTCAGTTGGTGTTACTTGATAAAGACTTGGTATAACTATTTCACCACCAACCATATTTTGTGTAAATCCTCTGTCTCGTGGATTGATTGGAAATTCTAATATGTATGGATCATTTTCATCAAATTTTACTTTACCAAATTGTCCTGCACCTTTTAATGATTGGTACTTTATATATTTCCCCATCTCTGTAAAATTTTTGAAGTATGTTTTATTCTTAAAGTCTTGTGTTGAAACTATAACCTCTGTTCTATCATCTGAAATCTTATCAATAAAATATTTTAAATTTCTTGGATATAGTTCGTCTACTTGGTTATTATCTTTTGCTTGAGTTCCTGTACTTGATTTATCTATAGTTCTAAAATATCTTGTTTCACCATTAATAACTTTTACTTGAACTTTACCAACATAGATAGCACCCTCACCATTAACAAATACTTCACCCTCTTTACCTGCCAATTTTCTTAAAAATTTATATGTTATTTTATAAGTACCTTTACTATAACCTAAATCTCTTAGTTGTTGTCCTATATTTAAATCAACATAATTTTCAGTAATGTTACCTACTTCACCATTTCCAAAAGCTTCACTCTCTATTAATTCACCATCTAAATCATAAATATGGAGCATGATGTAATCTTTAGAATCTCTACCGAAACTACTATATACATTCTTTTCCTTAAAAAAGAATTCTTTTTCTTTTTTTGTGAATCCTATATTGGCCATTATTTTTTGTAAACCTCATCATAGTTACTACGGATGAATTCAGAAAATCCACCATTGACTTTTAAATCTTTTAAATCTTTAAATTTATTACTATTGAAAAACTTTTGTGTATTTTGTAACCTTACATATTCAAATGTTCTTTCGTCTGCCATACCAGGATTATCAGGATCCTCAAATGACACTAAGTGTCCATTTTCATTTCTTAATTCTGTATTTGCATCAATAGAACCAGATATAGATGCCTTATTAAGTAAGTCATCAATAATCTCTGTTTGTTCTATTCTTTCTGCATCAATTATTTTATTGTAATGTGATGATTTTTTCTTTGCCTCACCAAGTGTATATGGCATTTCCTATCCCCCAACATTTCGGACTACTCTAAATGACCAGTCTTCATCTTCATAATAATTTGTTAATTCGTTTGTAGTTCCACTACCACTTACAACTTTAAATACGAATCTATAAAACCTTTCTGCTTGTAATCCATTCATATTAAAGTCAAAGTAATTACCAGTTGAATCACAACCAACTTTAGAACCTGTACCAAATGGTACAATTACTTCTTCTGTATCTGCATCTCTAACTGAATAGAAAGTAGATGCACTTGGTAAATAATTTACGGTTAATTCTTCAGGTGTTGTATTAAATGCTCTTTGTACATATCTTTGTCTACCATAGACTCTAAACCTTGATACTGATTTTTCATTATATTTAGAACGAATACCTCTCATATAAATTAAACTATCTTCAAGTGAAGAACCTGTCAATGGTGTTAAACTACCAGTTTGCCATTTTGAATCGTCCCATACTACTTCTAATTTAGGTGGGTAGATTGTATGTGTTTCTCTTGAGAAATATTTTAAGTACCCTAATCTTTTTGGGCCACCCTCATCTGAATTTACATCACCACTAAAATTAAATGTTGATGGGTGGGAACCTGATGCTTCTCGTTTAACAATAAATCCATTATTTGGATAAACTGAACTTGAATGAATTTGATTATTAACTAAATCAGTTACATCAAATCTTAAATCTTTTTTATCAAATGAAATATCGTATGAAGCACTAATATTGTATTGTCCATTTGATCCAGTAAACCATGATCCACCATCTGTTAATATTGAACCAGTTACCCATGCAGATGATGCAGAGTTTTCAGTATCTCGGTATTTCCAACTTGCTCCATCTTCTGTTACTGGATTATGATCAAGTTTACCTGTTCCAGCTTTCCAACTACCACTTATCATATAACACCATAATTTTTGTTCTGCCTCAACTTCTAACGAAGTTGCATCATATAAATTTAAATAAAATTTTGCAGTTGATGGTATCTTACCATTTTGTATAGATTCTGAAATATATGTATTATCAAAATCAATTAATATTCTTGAAGAATTTACAAGAGTACCATCACTATTAACTTCTTTTTTTAATTCTAATATTTCATCAAATCCTGTATTAATTGATGCAGTGACTCCACCAGAATAAAGTGTTGTATCTCGTTTTCCAAATTCAAAATAATGCATTAAAAGTCTCCTACTACTCTACCCTCAATATCGGTATCAGGGTACTTCAACTCAAAGATACTTGGGTCTAATGATGGATAAATAACACCATCTTTAACTGCTGATTGTAAATCATAAATGTTACCACTATATCCATCAGTTATACTATGTTTATTTTCTATTACAACAATTTGTTTTGATTCATTATTATCAGTTGGTGGAACAACACTTGCCACACCATCTGTTAATGATAGTACATATGCAATATCACTCAACACAATTGGTTGATTGATTTGCCACTTTTTAATATCGAAATGTTTTTTAACATTTTGTATTGCTCTAAACAATACATCATTTTTATTAAAATTTCTTCTTGTGATTATTGAGAATCGTATATTAATATTAATTGTATATGCATCTTTTAGATTAATACCATCTGTTACCATTCTATATTGTGATAGGTAAGTTTTTAAATTTTGTTTTACTGCTCTATTTAAAGAACAAAGTTTTCCAGAATCATCGTATCCAAGTGTGTATAAATTTAATGCTAATGGATTTGGTATTATACTAACATTTTTTTGTTTTTTAATTTTACCATTCTTGATAACGGTTTGAGTATTTTGTTCTAATTGTTCATCTTGTACTAAATGACATTTTGCAATGTTACCATACTTTTGTGGTAATGAATAAACTCTTGAAATGTAATCTCTTTGTGTAACTGCTCTTCCTTGTGCATTGAAATATGCAGATGCATTTTGTCTAATTTCTTCTATAGTCTCTTCTGAAGAACCACCTGTTGCTGAAGACTCGTTTGTAATTGTTAAACTCTTCTCGGCATCTCCAACTAAAGTAGTATCTAATCCCTCTGAATTTATTGTGAATGTTAAATCACTTCCATTTGTAATTGAATTACTTCTAACATTATGTTCAACACTACCACCATAATTATATTTTATAGTTAGTGTAGTATTTTGTGGTGCCAATCCAAATGTTCTTGTGTTTAAAAAATTACTTGGGTCAAAGGTTGAATCTAATTTCGTAAGTCCTGTTGAAAGTGATGAACCAACATTATCTGGATTAGGTACAATCTCCTCATCTGCATTTCCACTAACACCACTACCAAATCTTACTTCTGTTTTGTTATCAACACCACGAACATAAGTTGTAAATCGTCTTGGTGTTTTAATTAACTTTAATAAGTAAGGTGTGTCATTTGAGAATTCTGCTAAATCAGGATCATTAAGACTTACATTTTCTTCATCTTCATATACGGTATCTTGAGCTAAATAAGGAACATTATACCATTTATTTCCATCACTATCTGTTATAGAAATAATCTCTGTTACATCCTCATTACTTAAAATTACTTTATCAAATTTCTTTGCACTATTAAATGTAAAGGTTTCAGATTCTCTTGTTCCTGATTTACACAATGCATACTTAGTCAATTTAAATGTTTCTGGATCAGTACCACTTGCTGGTGTAACCATTTCAATTAACATAGGATCAAGTGAACTCGATACTTTAAAGTTAACTGAATCTGATATTGTAAATTGTACTCCACTATTCGAAGTAACAATACTATCACCACTAACTATTCCTGCATAAGATAAATTAGGTGAATAAGTTTCATTGTCTGAATTAAGTACTGCAGGTACTTCCATTGTTAAGGTTAGTTTTGTATGTGCAGGTGATGAAAGACTTGGTTTATATCCCATTGACTGAGCAATATCAAATATATTCTTTCGTTCTTCTGCCTGTAAAATTAATGTTTCTCTGAATTGATTATCTACATAGTAATTCAATACATCACCAACATAAGAGGCCATTTCAATAAACATCATACCAGGATCTGTTTCATTGAAATCGTTAAATGTATTTGGGAAATATGATTTTGCAAACTCAATAAGATTTTGTCTTATATCATTAAAATCTCTACCAAGATAGTTTACTTCTTTTTGTATAATTTTTTTATTTGTGCCGTAGTCTGGATTTGCTTGTGGCATATCTTAATCTCCAAGTGCAAAATTAAATGTTATTTGATCTAACTGATCAGGTTCAGTTGTTATTGAGAATTCAAGTTGTACTTGAACTTCATTTGGATTCGCATCACTCTGTACTACAAATATATTATTAATAAGTACATATGGTAACCATTGTTCAATTGCCTCTGTTATTGTTTGTTCAATCTTTTCATCTAAATTATCTGTTATTTGTTCGAATAATAAATCTTGTAAATCGGAACCAAATGTTGGTTGCATAACTCGTTCACCTTTAGATGTTAATAAAAGATTTCTTAGATTAGACTTAACTTGTTCATTTAGTTTTTTTGTTTGTCTAAAAAATCCTTGATTACTATATCCAAGGGGAAAAGATAACCCAACATATGCATCTGGATTATTGTCTATTTCGGTTACACTATCTGCCATTTCTTATTCCTATTTACCTTTCATTTTATCATGTTTCATTAAATCACTATAATCACGAGTCAATGCATTTACTAAACTTTCTGGTACTTGTTCTGATGATACACCAGCTTCTTTCATTGTTTGTACTGCAGCAACTTTTCTTTGTGTCTCTGAATCGCCACCTCGTAACCCCATATCTCCATAACCCAACATATCTACCATGTTTGTACTATCAAGTGTGGAACCACCCATTGTTGGATATTCTTCCATACCCTCTTTTGGTGAGTTTGCAGTTTCATTTAGAATATCATTTAAAGATTTATTATCTGTGTAATGTTTCTTTTTATATTCTTTTTTAACTGGTTGTTTTTCCGTAATTGGTTTTGAAGTAACTTTAGATTTTTTCTGTTCAGTAATAAATATCTTCTTCACTTCTTTTTGTACTTCTTTACGAACTACTTCTGTTATTATTTTCATTAGTGCCTGTTTAGTCATTTTTAACTCCTATTGTTGTAACTTTAAATTTTTTTTATGGTACATTGTATCCTGCCCATGGTGTGGTTCCTAACATTCCTGCAGCTCCACTATAATGTATTGAAAATGCATTTTCAAAATTACCTAAAAAATCTTCTATAGTATCTGCATTTGAAAATGTATTTGGTGGTATTGGTAATCCTGGTGTGACTACGGTTGAACCATTAGTCAATACACCAGCTGTCCAATATGCAAGTAATCCAAGACTTAATTGTGATTCAAAAAATAATAGTGATGGGACTTCACTACTTAGTCCAATCTTTAATTGTTCTACCAAACCAGCTTTATTTCCTGTTAATAAGGTTCCACCATTTGTTGACACTCCACCTTTAATTGAATCATCATATAGTGTTGATATGAATTCAGCAGTTTCATCTGTTGTTTCAAAAAACGGACCATCATTCATTCTTTTTGTATACTCTTCTTTAAATAGTGTGAATGCCATTTTTATTCTTCATTACTTATCAATTTTATGTTGTTCACTTAATGCATCTTTAATTGCATCTCTTGCTGTAATTACATTTGGCCAAGTTGGTGCTGCACTTACTGGTCCAGGTGTCGGTCCAGTTGGTGTTGGTATTCCAGTTACATTACCAATCGCATCAACTAATGCACTTATTTTATCGAACAATATTTGTCCTAATACTTGTGGTTCTGTTGCAGTGTTACTACCAACTATCACTTGTGGTGTTTCCAATACTACCTTTTCTTTTGCCAAAATACCAATGTTTGTATTTGCAAATAAACCAATACCATCTACTCTACTATTAAATATAATTCTTTCTGAATTTAGTATAATTTGTGGTTGTTCAAATTCCTTAACACCTGTTATCACTTCCGAATCTTTTGTTACATTTATTTTTACTTGTTCTAAAGAACTCAAATATATTGTAGAACTATCTTTATTAATATTTTCAATTGATACTTGATTATTTATTGTTTGTCTTTGTCCTGCACGAATAATAATATTTGGTGTTGCAGGTTCTGTTTTATCAGAACTAAATGTATGACTACTTCCCAAACGAATTGTATTTCCAAATCTACCCTCTATTGTAGTATCACCCTCTGCAGGAAATAATCTTTTTATTTGACCATTTGGTTGAAAGTAATTACCCAACTTCGGTTCCTCAGTTTTATTTGGAACATTTATTGTTGTACCAACATTAGAACTTATTCCTGTGTATTGTCTTGATGCACCAACTAAAGAATTATTATTAGGATTGTTTGTATAATTTATATTAAGTGGTAGATAAAATCTTTCTCTTTTATTTTGATAACAAAGAACACTTTCTCCACAATTGGGATACTTACGAATACCACTTCCAATTAAAGGTTTGTATATAGAACATTCAGTTATTTTTACATCAGGTTGTGTGTGATGTAGTCTTGCTCTTACTGAACCTAAAAAATTAAAATCTGCACTACCATCTTCCAATACCAAACCATCACCAATTAAATCTGTTTGTGTTAAATAAACTTTTTCTACTTCTGCAGGCTCAATCTGATAAAAGCGTTTTGCATTCACTATCTCTTCTATTAATTTTATTGCCTGTTTAAATGTAATAACACCATCTTCTTGTGGTACATTTACATTTTTAACATCATCTTCAATGTAGCCTACATCTGCCATGATTTTAATTATCTCTTTTAGTTTCTATACTTGAATGTATATCGTCCTGATGTTGTTGTAACTCTTGAACATCTGATTCTATCGCATCCATCAGTTGTTCTTTTTCCTGTTCTGATAAACCAAACTCATCTCCACTATCTGATGTTCTATTTTCAGCAGCAGTAATTCTTTGAACGATTGTTGCCAACTTAACAAGTTGTTCATCATTCTTTACATTGATTTCTAAATACTCTTTTAACATAGGAATTATTTGCACGGCAGTATCACCATCTTTAATAAATCCTACCACCTCTTTCATTAGAACTTCTAATTGAGATTTATTGGTTTTGGAATTATCATAGATGTCTTTGAACACATCACCGAGTGTTTTTCCTTTAAATATTTCGTAATCTTTTGCCATAGTTTTGCCTGTTAGTTATCAATAATAAATATCAAATTCTCAAAAAATTGGTGTATATATTTATATATCCTAATTAATTTACCAATATATACAATAGTTATTAATATGTCGGTGAGAATCCGACTTTAACTAACGGGAGAGAACATGAAGGAGATCATAACAATAGTCAAGGGTTACTTAGATGACTTAGCTCATCTTATGTTATCCTTTGTTACCATTGGTGCAGTATCAGAAGTAATATTCGGTACTGGTGTCTTTGGTGTTAATGTTATAGGTAACCTAACATCGATTATTAATACATTCGGCGAATCTGGATTTGCTGGATTAGTCGCATTATTGGTGTTGGTGGGTTTATTCCGTAAGTAGTACTATATCGGATAAAAAAATGGGGGGCGGTTTTCGTCCCCCTTTTTTGTTATGGTTATATTTATAATTGATTAACCAACTATGAGTTAGTCTTAACGCGTTGTTAACGGAGTGGTATTATGAAGACAATACTAATATCTCTAATTTTCTTCTTGTCTGTATCTATAAGTCAAGGAACTAAAACTGATATCGAAGCTATGAATGATATGAATAGACAATCTGTCATATTTGATCATAATTCAGGCCAGAGTAAAATGGTTATTAATTCTGAGTTAGAATTATATGCTATGGAAGATGTCAAGAAGAAAAGGAAGAAAGGTAAAAAGATTGGAGCTAAAAAAGGTAAAAAGAGTAAGAAAGGTTTCTTCTCTAAAATCTTTGGAAGTAAGTAATCTTATAAAAAAATAAAAAAGGGGAATGTTTAGTTCCCCTTTTTTTTATAACCTATAAATTATCCCAACTGCCAGTCCATTTAGTTTCAATGGAACCAGTAGTTAAGTAATTATGTTGTAGATTTATATGATGTTTCTTCATCACATTGACAACACGAGTAATGTGTTGTGTTGTAGAACCTGTCATCTCACGAATCAAGATATACAATGCTTTCTTATTGAAGTTCTCAATATTATCTCTTGATTCAACTAATTGAATAACAGCATTTGCAACTTCAATATCTTGTTTTCTTTTGAAAACGGTGGTTAAGTTATTAATCCAATACTCAACAAACAAATCAAGATATTCTTTCTTAGCAAGTTTCAAGTCTTTCCTATCTCCCTCTGCTACTGGATCTCTCTTAAAGTCTGTGACTTCTAACCCATCAGTATTTTTCATCTTCTTGTAATTATTGTTGTTGTGTAGAATCAAATAGTTCTTAGCAACAATACTAAAGTATGAGAATGCTTTACCATGTCCCTCTTTGAACTTATGCATATTCATATATAAGAATGAAACCACTTCGTGTTTAACATCCTCACTTGGAACATCAAAGTAATAAAACTTAAATGTATGGATAATGTTTTCTGCCAACTTCTCAAAAGGTTGTCTAATATGTTCATTATAAATTCGTTCCCTCATCATTGGACGAGTTTCCTTATTATGACGAACTATAGCATCTTCAGTTCCTTGGTGAAAGTAATATCTTGGTGATGTTTTCTTTGCTTTTCTTGGCATTATATATCCTTGTCTGTTATAGTAGTTAAATCGTTAATTGTTTGTTTGATAGCATCAAATACAACACCTATCTCGTCATCTGCTTTGAACCTACCCTCTGAATCTAATTCAGTAATTACATCTTGTGTTTCTATAATTTTTGATGAGAATGATTCTACCCAATCTTCTAATCTTTCTACTTTTCTAAATTGATTCCAAGTCGTATAACTAAGAACTAATATTAGAATACTAAAAATACCTATTATTATCTCTAAGACCATTTTTCTATATTTCCTATTGTTTGTGTGTTGATTCTATTTAATCCTAATTCATATGTTTCAGAATTAATTTCAGAACCAACATATTTTCTGTTTAATTTATTACATGCAATTGCAGTTGTTCCAATTCCCATAAATGGATCATAAACTATATCACCCTCTTCGGTATAATTTTCTATACATCGTTCTGCAACTTCTTGAGGCATATTATATGAGTAACCTTTATATGAGTGGTGTGGATGAAACCAAGTATCATATTTAAATAATTTAGTATTTTTAGATTTAAAACTCTTTCGTGCATAAGACATAACAAAAGCATAATTGTATCTAAACATATTTATTTCTCTTGACTTTTCCCATATCTTTTGATTCAATAAATCATATCCTAAATTTTTCATAATCTCTGTACAATACTGATGTTTTGGTATTGTCTTTCTTTTAAATCTTCTATCACTTATTACGATTGTTACTAAATTTTTTCTTGGATTAAACTTACTATATATTTCTTCCAACCAACCAAAATATTTTTCATCATCTTTAATTGGTTCTAAATTTAATTCACTATATTCTGGTGGTGAAAAAAATACATAATCATATTCCAACTCTCTGTCTAATGTGAGTAGACAATCCTCATTGTAAATTGTATTACTTGTCGTTTCCGAAGAGCTCATCAAATAAATCCTTTGCATTATCTCCAGAAGAAAGTACCTTTGTATCAACTTCTGTTTTTACTGCTTTTTTAATGTTAGAAATTTTCTTATTTACTTTTTTAGTTTCTTTCAACTCTCCATATTTCCATTCAGTATATTCTGCTCTTGTTGCCATGTGGTCAGCCCAATGTATCAAGTATGGTAAACTTGAATGAAAACTATTTTCTGGTTTATAAGTTTTTAGATATTGTACATTTGCTTCATCGTACATACCATCACTTACTTTGATTGATAACCATTCCAATTGTGAAACCTTTACATCAAAATGTTGTAACAAATATAATGCTCTATCTGTAACACTCATAAACTGCATTTCTGGATTCTGTGTGAACCATTCGTTCAGTTTCTTTCTTCTCCAATCATCTTCTTGGACTAAATAATACTCATGTTCAGTATCACCCACTTTTCCTAAGTCGTGATGTAAACCACAAAAGATAAGTTCATCTTCAGTAAAGTCAATTACTGCTCCTATCGATTCATACACTTTCATTAGTTTCTTTGCAGTATCTACTAAATGTAATACATGCAAAACATACCCACCTGCAAATGCATAATGATAATTTGGTTTACCACTTGCCGGTGCAACGATGATTCTTTCTTCAAAGAAATCATACATCTTGTTTAACTTTTCGAGTCTATCACCCTCGAAAGTATCGTTAACCATATCTCTTAATCTTTGATAGTTATCGATTAATTGTTGTTCTGTTAAATTCATATTCATAACCTTTGTTTTTTCCCAATTTAATTACCATTAATATACGACATTTTGAGTCGAATGTCAAGCTTTATTTTACAATTATTCAATATAATTGTCATTATTTTTATCTGATGGATGTTTTATACTACTATCAACTAACCATTGTCTTAATTCTGGTCCAGACTTTGTATCAATAATTAAATGATATCTATCTTCTTTACCAAAGTTAACTGCAGTATGTGGTTTTCTCATATCCAAATACCATAACTCACCTTGTCCCATTTTACATTTAGTTTGTGTACCATCAGTATTCCATTGTGTAAACTGAACTTTTGGATTAGTCTTTAATGGGAAATGTAACCTTGCCCATTGTCCATCACCAATTCCAGCTTCCTTATCTTGTCTATCAGTATGTCTTTCAAGTTCACCTTGTCCCTCTGATAGTTTAAGTATTCGAATTCTTTCGTGTTCGAATGGTAGTAATTTACAAAACTTTTCTACCTCTGTCAAGGTCTTTCTCAACTCAGTATCATAAACTTTCCATTCCATTTTTTCAGGATTTTCTTTTTTCCACTTCTGTCCCATCTCTGCCGGTTTCATAATAAAAGTTTCTGCACCCTCTTGTTTATCACCATCATTGTAACCTCTTAAAACAATACCACTCCAACTATCACCTTTATTATAATTTGAATAGTGATTAGCAAAAGTTTCTTGTAGTGCCATAACTTGTTTCATTAATGGTTCAGTATCTTGTACTTCACAATCTAATTTCTGTAAAGATATTTCTTGTGATGGTTCAATTACTTGATGAGTATCATCTTCATCTTTAAAATAAAATCCATACATATCTGCAAAACTTGTAATTAAATTATCTTTTCTAAGATAACCAAGTTTCTCTAATAATTCTCTTTTTGATTTTAATTGCATATCAACTTCAACTACGGTAGTTCCATTATCAAAGATACCATTACCAATTGCCTCATGTCGTTGTATCAAATCACATAGTTGTTGTTCATAACCAGGATAACATGCAATCTCACGAATGTATGAATCTGTTTTACTTAACTTAAAAATTTTACTTGTAAATGATTGTATCTTTTTAAATTCTGTTTTCATATTATTTAATTCATAGTATAAAATACATGCAACAATTTTTCCATCTTCATCCTCAACCCAATCTGTTTCATAAGGATGGCCTTCTCTACCCTCAACATGATCAAACATAAGTTGTATGTCCATCTTATTTATTTTTCTAAATGGATCTCTACATCTTGTATTTCCATATTGTTCTCTAATTTTTCTCTCACCCTCAGGTCTTTGTGTTTCTAAAAAACAACTTAGTAAGTTATCATATGTAGGTGTATCTTCATATACCCATTGTTTACCATTGTGAAATGGTTTTGGAATTTCTATTGTTCTATCTCTAAATTTCATCGTGCGTCCTTGGTTTATAAAATATTAATATAGGTTCAAATTTATAATAATCTCCACCTCTACTTAAAGGATGTTTTTTTACTATAACTGAATTCTTGATTTGACTTGCATCTATACCTACCATACGAGTCATTAACATTTTGTAAATACCTTTGTATTCACCACCGAGTGATTCTACTACATCAATACTATCCTGTTCTAAAGGGATGTACTTGTTATCTCCAACTTTGATGTCTGCAATATTCCAACACAAATATCTATCTTCATTTAAATATTCAAATGCAGTAGTTAATGTAGGACGAAGAAAGTTATCTCTCCAATCCTCATATGCACTGAACTTCTTAAATGATTGATTCTCATCTTGAGAATATTGTTCACGATTAAAATATGGTGGTGATGTAAAAACCATATCTAACTTTCCTTTATATTTCTGAAAGTTAGGATTATTACCTATCTCTTCACTACCATCTGTAAATATTTCATAAGTGTTACCATTTTCTTTTCCCCAAAATGGATTAGTTTGAAAACACTTTTGATTATAAAATTCTGCAACCCTTTGGTATATCCCAACATTATCAGGATTAGGGTCTGTTCCAATATAATGTAAATCTCTATCAGTACACATAGCACCTAAAATTCTTCCACCCCAACCACTACTCGGATCATATATATTAACTTTATTGTTCTTTATATGTTTTGTAAAATGTTCATATAAGAACTTAGCGGTTAGTGGTGGAAAATTTACTGCAGGTTGTCCAAGTCCTAATCTAAATACTTGAAGTGCACTTGGAAAAATTCTTTGTTTTCTTTTATACTTTCTAATATAATAATGGTAATATCTCAGTTCACCATTTTTTAATTCATAACTACTTTCTAACTCACCACCTATTGTTCTAAGATTTTGTTCTGTTAAACGACCTGTAGTTAGATACATTTCTACTTCACTTTTCTTTAATATTAAATATTCAGAAAGTGGGTCTACTGGATTCTCACTTCGTTGTTGTACAACCATGATACCATACTTTTCATTTTGATTTGTATTTTGTAAGAACTCACTAACACCCATCCCCATCTCAGATTTTACAACACTCAAACTAAATGTATACATAGAGTCTTTATATAAAGCTCTTAACATTGCCTTTTTAAATGTGTCTTTAAGTGAATCTTCTTTGAAGTGATCATATATAGATGTTGCATTATCACTATTAACACCTGTACTGATTTTTGTTTTTAACATTGTTGGAAAGAATTGATTAACACCACTAGCATGTTTGTTAAAATTCTTTATTACATTTGATTTGTCATCATGAAAACTCTCAACATCATAACCAAATAACTTTCTCCAATTACTGATTATATCTTTTTCGTTTTGTCCAATGACTGGTGGTTGTCCGAACTCGTCCCATTGTGTAATCACATATGTACGAAGTTCATCAATCCAACTATCTACTTCAGAATCACTTTTGTGCAGTAACTCATCATAAGTAATATTAATCGGATTATCTTTATCCGCTATAGTTGATTTTTCGTAAAACCCTTTTTCCAATTTAATTCCTATTGTTCAATACTAACTATTTGATTTTCTATATTTCTCGTAGGAGCTTTATGTATTTGTGCGACATCAAACTTATATGGTTTCGTACCTGGAGATTCCAAGATGTCTATTCGATTTACAAATCTTGGGTTCATTGTGTCTCTTACTTGGTACATACCATCCTTACCGCCAGTGCCTCTTAAAAGTATGAAGTCACCATAATCTAACCATCCACCATATCGTTTCAAAAGATTTCTACTAACCGCTATGTATCGGTACTCGCTAGCTTTGTGTACTCTGATTCGCGTTCCATCCGCGAGAATGTTCGGTGTAGAATCTGTTTGACGACTTACTGGATGATACATCGTTACCGTCACTTCCAATCCCTCTAACTTAAACTCATCAATCAAAGAGTTTAATCTCTGATTCTCCTCTTGCAGTCCCACAACACTTTCTTTGTGGAAATTTTTGTAATCCTCAAAAAGATTTACCCAAACAAAACCATTCAACATTACTATAGAAATAAAACATATCCATAGTACTTGATAATTTTTCATAATGTAATCCCCTCTAAGGAAATCCTTTACAATAGTCAATAATAAATAGTTTCCTTTTTGATTAAAATCCATTTTATTTTTCCTTTCTTTCTTGTCTAATTTTTGTTGCAGAAATTTCACTAATCTCTTTAGGTGGTTTGTGTTCAATGATTTCATAACCTACTCCTCTACCATAGTTTACACTTTCAATATCTGGTACAATCATTACTTTAATAGTACCCTCTTTAATAAATTCTTTTAATTCTAATTGAAGATTGTCATATACTTCCTCACAAGTATATGGATTATTCTCATCAGGCATCATATCACGAATACATATGAGAACATTCTTTCCCTCTTTTAATCTTTGATCAATTAACCATTGATGTCCATTATGCCATGGTTGCCAACGACCGATAAACATTGAGTATTTCATTTACGCACTCCTCTACTGGGTTGTCTGTATTTATTTTTGTAAAATTTTCTATTGGTGGTTCATAGTTTTCAACATGATAATCTTTTCTTAAATCTCTTGTTGAATGTAGATAGAATACCTCTCCTATTCTCATATCACGATAAGGTGATACCAATGATACCAATACTAAATAACCTTTATTCTCCATTACTTTTGCCATATCAATAGCAAATTGAATATTTTTCCTACGGCCTTTTTCAGAATAATCTTTATTATCTAAAACATCTCGTAAATCATCACCATCAATATGAAGTATTTTATTCTTCAGATAATGTTGTGAGTAAATAACTTTCTCAGAAAACTCTTTACATAGTGTAGTCTTACCACTACCAGGTTGACCTGTTAACCATAAAATCATAATTGTAATTCCTTTAAATGTTGTGGACAAATTTCATTAATGTAATGTTGTATTACAAATGCCTCTACTATGTGAGTAAAGAACCAAAAGAATGTAAGTAGTGGAACGAATATTTGAAAATCCAATCCTAACTTACTTACACCTAACCAAGTGAGAAATACCATTCCTATTGTTTTTGTTAAGAAAGATATACCAGTAAATCCTAATGACATCATACTACCTCGTTGTAGTACAACAAATATCCCTACACACATATGCATAAGATTTAGAATTATCGGTGATATTATTCCCAATAAAATATACTCTATCATTTTATAACCTTTTATTTATTTGTGGAGCTGACGAGATTCGAACTCGTGTCCAGTCTACCTTTAATGTTAAGTCGTTTACAGCTTAGTTTAGTTCCAAATCGGTAGTTACTAACAACCCACCATGTCCCATTTTACTCAGAATGGTTTAACTGAAAGAATTAGTTTGACTCCAATCTATCAATGAGTGGTCTACCGATATCGACGCCACATCCTAATATCGGTGTCTTAGGTGTGACGGCCTACACTTTACGCGTAGGCAAAATTAGCAGTATTGCCAATTCAAAAAACGAGTCTTTTATTACGAGACATACTCAATCTCTGCTGCACTTATACACTTCCAATACCTGTCGATACCATTCAGCCCCATATTGTTAATCAATTTCATCATCACCATACTCATCATCAAACATATCTAATGCTTCATTTTCAACTTGATAAGATAATGTTTCTAATAAGTCCTCAATGATTGTCCAATTCTCTTCATTATAAGCCTTTTCTAACTTATTTTTAATTTCTGTTAAAGTCATACTCTAATCCTATTTTAAATTTGTAATACTTTTTACCTTTAACATTATTATAGTCAAAGATATTTGTTAATGTAAGATTTTTATTTATCTTATAATTAATCTTAGCATAATCTTCCATATCAAATCTACTCTCACCTGTGATGTCACTTCTGAAGATATACCCATCCCACTTTGCCTCTAACGATAAAGTGTTATTGATTTCTTTCTTCTTACTTACACCAAGAGATAAACCACTTTCAAATGCTTTATCAGCATACAAACCAGTATATCCAATTGAGTAATCTCCACTACGATAACGAATATCAGTTTTACCATA
>VMHT01120813.1_pt1 | contig 26818 bp, 41 predicted proteins | sample 4693611 | NCBI WGS metagenome assembly VMHT01 (sample SAMN12280063, study PRJNA550983) | marine metagenome | isolation source: seawater sampled from same location over 5 years 0.02-0.2 micron viral filtrate | place: USA: collected off the coast of southern California halfway between the port... ...
CGTAAGGTTATTAATGGAGATGAATATGACCAGCGATTTTTAGATAAACCAAATGTTGTTGTTGGCTTGACTGCAAAAGGTAAAGCTAAGAAAGATACATCTGGTTTTGTAATTTCAATAAACTAATGGAGGAAAACATTGAAGACTGATAAACAAAAATTTAAAAATGATTTAACAAAAAAACTAGAAAATACTTTTGGTAAAGACTTTGTTAATGATAAAATTAAAATTGTTATGTACAAAGATGAAGAAATGGAGGATAAATAAATGTCTAACGAATACAATGACATAATCAAAGACCATATAGAAAGCAAAGTAGCAGAAGCTAACTTGTCAGCAGAAGCTTTATTAGATGAGCTTCAAATGACTTATCAAGATGCTTACGAAAATAAATTATCTTATGATGAGTTATTTAATCTTGTTGTTGAAAAAAGATTTGAAGAATTTTCAGAGGCGTAAATGAAAGTCAAACACAATGGCAAGGTGACTGAAAAAACTCTTGATAATATCAGAGCTAGTTTAATTAAAAAAAACAAAATAGAGGTAAATAAATATGGCAGAGTACGAAGTATATGAAAAACCTACTTCGGTAGCAGAAGCTATGAAGTACATTGAAGAAATTGTATTTCTTTACACAGACCAATATGAAGGAGAAGCTGATACAGAAGTAGCAGAATTTATCCATGCTTGTTGGCATATAATTAAAAATAATACGAGGTAAAACATGACAATAAACATTTCGGAAGAAAAAGAAATGGAACTACAACAAATCTATAGCATGACTGTAGAAGAAAAGTTCCAATACATAAAAGACAAAGGACATATTATAGACCCGCATGAGCTTGATATTTTCTTTCAATTTAAAAATCCTGATAAGCCTACTAAAAGTGAGCTACGTACTTTGGATTTAATAGTTGGAGAAATTATGAGTGAATGGAGGTATCTTAAATGGGAGAAAGAAGCATGAGAATTGAAGAAGCATTAGATATTATAGATGAATTTATATATGATGAAATGAAAAAAAAGGATAAAAAAATAAAAGACGAACTTCAAAAAGCATGGAATAAAATTATAGAGGAGACAACTACATGACTTATAAAAAAGGTATGAAAGTTAAATTTGAAGAACAAGTTTTTGAAGTGCTTGGAAGTTGTACTAAATGTAAAGAAGGTTGGGAGTTTGTGCAAAGAGATAGTGGTATTGATATGGAACAAATCTGTCAAGAATGTGATGGCTTGGTTGAAGGCAGTACCACATACGAATTTCAAAAAGAAGATGGTTATAAAATAATTAAGGAGGTCGCATGACTAAAGTTAGATATGTAGAAGCAAAGTATGACACTACCCTTGTATGGGATATTGAAGACATTGCTAAACGAAACAATTTTAAAATCGAAGAGATTGATAAGATAGAAGTAGGTAAATGGGTAAGACTATTTATTACTTTAAAAGATGGTACAATCTTTCAAGAAGACGGCAATGATTCAGATGCTACTGATTGGAAGTGGTCATCACTAGACTCTTATCTTGATGGAGATTGGATGCCAATAGACGAGGAAGAAGTAAATGAAGGGCTATAAAAAAGGTACATTGTTACAGGAGTATTTTTTAAATCCTCACTTCAAACCAACTGAGAAAGAACAAAAAGAACTCGAAGAATTTTTCACAACTAAAGGAGGTAAAGAGTGGAAGTTAAACTAATAGATAAAGGGATAACTGTAGCCGAAGATTATGTCGCAGGTACAGTTCATGTGGAGTATGATAATACTGATAGTATTCTCCCCTTAAAAAACAGAGTCATAGATTGGTGGCGAAGAGCTGATGATAGCAGCTTTGAAGGTGTTGAAATCTATGAGATTAAAGATAGGCACAAGTGGATTGATAAACAAAAACCTATGAAGGTTGGAAAGGCTATGGAAAATTTAATTAAAAAACATTTGGAGGAAAAAGATGGCTAAAAAATATATTCATGTTAATCAACATGTGATAAGAGCTAACAAAAAAAATAATGAAAACAATCCTGTAATAACTATCAAGGAAGGTAAGAAAAATACTTACTGCCATAAAGTTGAGATACTTGGTAAGAGCAAAGTAAGTTATAGTGGTAATGAAAAAACTGCCTTATCTTGTGGTGCTAGAGTTGTTATAGAAACTCGAGCAGAATTAATAATTGATGGAGTAGAGTAATTATGGAACACTACTATTTTTATCACGATGATATAAAGACTGGACTAAGAGGTGAAGGTTGCGGCTATCGTAAAGCTACTGTTCGTTCTGTTGGTCGTAAATGGGTTTATCTTAGATTTTCTAGTGAGGGAAACTTTAGAAAACTTTCAATCAAAAAATGGCAAGACATTTGTCGCCAAAAAGATTTTAGAACATGGGAAGGTCATGTTGCAGAACATAAAATAAAAAGAAAAGCTCTTGATATGGGTATTCTTTTTTATAAAAAAAGGTACAATAAAAATATTTCAAAAACTATTGAAGAACTTCAACAGGAAATAGAGGAAAAATTATGATTGCTTCGTGGGTAATAGTTGCTATACTAGAATTAAGTGAGTTTAATGGTTTCACTATTGATGCTTACATTTTTGATTTTAAATTTACTACTTTAAAAGATTGTTCTAGTTATTTACAATCTAACATTGTTAAACTAGAAAAATATATTAAACAAGAAGAAGAAATAAAAGCTGAAACTTTTGTTTGTTTAGAATATAATAAATATTTTACAGAGGAAAATAAACTATGACTGAATTTAAAAAAGAAGTAGAAGAACAAAAATTATTATTAGAAGCAGAGCAATGGCAAAATAAAATAAAAAGTGTTCATGTATTTAATACTGATAATACTAATGTAGCATACGACTACCCTAATCCTAATAGACAAGGTTATGTTTGTGATACTACATACGAAGACAGTAGAATTGAAAGATTTATTTATAAAGATAAATCTAAAAAACTATTTGGAAAAAAATTAAAAGGAAAAGAATTATTAAAAATTTATAAAAAAAGAGGTGCTTAATATGTTTAATAAAATATTAACTTGGGTAGCCATATTAGTTATAATTGGCTTTACAACTATAACTATGTTTGCTTTAAAAAAATCATTTGTTACTATTAATGATAATATAGATATGAATGATAAAGACATATATCAACTGATACAAAATCAAAAAGTTATTACTGATTCTATATTAGACTTAACTGAACTATTAGATAACTTTGCTTTTCAATTATTTATTAATGAAACAGAAGTAGAAAAACTTAAAGAAGAATTAAATTTACCTAATAAATTAAAAAGCTATGAAAGTATTGCAGAAAACAAAGGAGATAAAGAATGACCCCTGCTAGTTGGGAAGTAGAAAGACAACAAAGAATTAAAGCACAATCTTTTAAAGCTTTAGTTAAAGAATTACCTATTACGAGTATGTCGATTATAGAGTTTAAAGAACAAGTAGAAAAAATTTATGTTGATATTTATTTATTGGAGGATTAATTGGCAGTAAGAAAAGAAAATGTTTTAATAAAACATGTAAAAAAATCAACCTCACAAGGTTTAGCAGGTCGTGGTAGAAAGGTTAAACAATCTACCAAGCACATGAACAAGCGTAAAAAGTTACAAAGAAAAATTAAATATAGAGGTCAGGGTAGATGAAAAAAATAAACCCTAAAGACTTAGTAGAATACTTAAAGTATAAACCAACTTTTGATAGATTAAAAAAATATCAACCAAAGGTTTATCAAAGACTAATTAGATACCAATTAAATGTATTTATTCAATTAGGAACTTTAAAATTAAAAACAAATTAATAAAATTTATTAATAATAATATTGTGTACGTTTTGCACTTGACAACATTTCATGTTACGAGTAGAATGCACTTTATAAATAACAAATGTCAAAAATTACGGAGGTAAATAAATGGCAATAGTAAACGGAAAAGCTTATTGGGCAAGTGTAACCACACCTAATACTACTTTTGAACCTGTATATACAGTTGATTTAGTTGTAAGTGATGAGGTTGCTCAAGAGTTTGAAAAAAGAGGAGTTAAAGTTAAAGACTTTTCTCTGAAAGATGAAAGCGGAGAGCAACAGTATGTCGGTAAAGCTCTAACCATTAAAAGAAAAGTTAATGGAAAGAAAGGACCAAGACCTGCTCCTAAATTAGTTGATAGAAACAAAGTTGAAATCAGCACTAAAGTAGGTAACGGCTCTGAGGTTCGTGTTCAATATAATGAATATCCTTGGGAGTATGCAGGTAAAACTGGAGTCTCCTTAGATTTTCAAGGAATGCAAGTAGTTAGTCTTGTTGAAATGAAAAGCTCTGACGGGGATGAACTTACTCCCTTTGACGATGGCGAGGAATTCTAATGATTATCAACATTAAGAATGACTCAGGGGAAATCACCTACGATACTAATAAAATAAAAGATGAAGCTAAAGCTAGAGAAGCAGCTATCATTGTTTCTAAGACTGGAACTTTAGAAGTAATTATAGAAGCTTTATCTTTTACAAGTCAGACTCATAGAAGTAATTTAGAAAAGTTACTTAACGATTCTCCTGAAAGTCAAATTGTTGAAGAGCCAATAGAATCTGAAACAAAGACTATTGAAACGAAAGAATAACCAGTAGGTTGTTGTTGTGTAGAAAGGGGCTCGGCTAATTAAAGTCGAGCTTCTTTTTTTTTGAGTAAAATATTATGGAAAAAACTAAATTTATAAAGTATCATGTGCCCTGCCCTGAGTGTGGTAGTAGCGATGCAGTATCAGTTAACTCAGACGGTTCAGCTAAATGTTTTAGTTGTTCAAAATTTTTCCCTAACTTTGAAGGAGGAGACATTAAAAACTTAATAGAAGAAAATGTAACAAAAGAACAATCTTATTCTTTTGCAGACAAGCATGGTGGTATTTATGCTCCACTAACAGACAGACAAATATCCAGAGAAACAGCGGAGAAGTATGGAGTGAAGGTGGTTTATGATTCATCAGGAGTTATAGCCCAACACTTATACCCTTACTATAATCAAAGCGAAGTATCAGGAATTAAAACTAGGCTTATTAGAGATAAGATGTTTCGTTTCGAAGGTACAATGCAAGGTACAGCTTTATTTGGACAAAATTTATTTAAAAGCGGTGGTAAGTATTTAACAATCGTAGAAGGAGAATGTGATGCTATGGCTGCCTACGAATTACTAGGCAGTAAGTGGGCTTCTGTTTCCATTAAAAATGGAGCACAGGGAGCAGTTAAAGATATAAAAGAAAACATAGAGTATATTGAGTCATTCGATAATGTGGTTATTTGTTTTGACAAAGATGCTCAAGGGCAAGAAGCAGCTAAAAAAGTAGCTAATATTATTAAGCCCGGAAAAGCTAAGATAATGACTTTACCCAATGGTTACAAAGATGCTAATGACATGCTTAGAAAGAACCAACATCAAGAATTTACTAGGGCTTTCTGGGATGCTCAGTCTTATACTCCAAGCGGAATTATTAGAGTTTCAAAAAAGGTACAGTCGTTCTTAAAAAGAGAACGCAAAGATAGTGTACCTTATCCTTGGGATGGTCTTAACAAAAAACTATACGGGCTTAGACAAGGAGAGTTAGTAACTTTAACTGGAGGAACTGGACTTGGTAAGTCTAGTATAACTAGAGAGTTAGAACATCATTTAATAAATACAACAGATGACAACATAGGAATTATAGCTTTAGAAGAAGATTGGCGAAGAACTGTAGATGGAATTTTATCTATAGAAGCTAATGAAAGGCTTTACATAGACCCTATAAGAGAAAAAATAAATCCTGAAAAACTAAAAGATATGTATGCTCAACTCTTTAATGATGATAAAGTTTTTATACATGCTCACTTTGGTACTAATGACATTGAAGATATATTTGCTAAACTTAGATACTTAATTGTAGGTTGCGATTGTAAATGGGTTATTGTAGACCACTTACACATGCTAGTTAGTGCTTCTAATGAAGGCGATGAACGAAGAACTATTGATATGATTATGACTAGACTGAGAAGTTTGGTTGAAGAAACAGGAGCAGGTATCGTATTGGTATCACACTTACGTAGAGTAGAAGGAAATAAAGGGCATGAGAATGGTATCTCAGTAAGTTTATCACATCTTAGAGGGTCTAATAGTATTGCACAGTTATCCGATTGTGTTATTGCTTTAGAAAGAGACCAACAATCTACAGATGATATAGAGTCTAGAACAACAAGATTAAGAATATTAAAATCTAGGTATACCGGAGATGTTGGTTTAGCTACATCTTTACTCTACGATGTAGAGACTGGGAGACTATCAGAATATTTTGATAAAGAACTAGAAGTTTTAAAAGAGGATAGTCCTTTTTAAGTTATGAAATTAGTATTTGACATAGAGACAGACGACTTAGATGCTACTAAGATTTGGTGCATTGTTGCTATTGATGAGAACGATAAAGTTTATTCTTATTCTGAGGATAAAATTAATGAAGGTATTAATCTTTTACAACAAGCCGATAAAATTATAGGACATAATATAATTGGTTTTGATATACCAGTGATAAAAAAGTTATATGATATAGATTTATACAACCCTAATAAAGTTATAGATACTTTAGTTCTATCTAGACTTTTTAATCCTACCAGAGAAGGAGGACACAGCTTAGAGAAGTGGGGTTATAGATTAGCATTAGCTAAATGGGATAAGCCAGACTTTAAAACTTACTCTGATGAAATGTTAAAGTATTGCGTACAGGATGTAAAAGTAAACAAGAAACTTTTTGAGCATTTAAAAACTGAGTCTAAAGGTTTTACAAAAGAAAGTATAGAGATTGAAAATCAAATAACTAATATATTAACCCATCAAAAATCGAATGGCTTTAAATTTAATTTAAAAGAAGCTATGTTTTTAACTAGCGAACTACAAAGTAATATTAAGAAAGTAGAAGATGAAGTTCATAAAACATTTAAACCCAAATGGATAGATGAGAAATTAGTAACTCCAAAGCTTAAAAAAGACGGGTCTTTGTCTAAGTCTGGTTTAACTGATTACGAGTATGCTAGTAGAAAAGACACTAAAGACCTTACTCCTTTTTACCGTAAAAAATTACAAGAGTTTAATCTGGGTAGTAGAAAACAAATCGGAGAATACTTAAAAGATTTTGGTTGGAAACCTAAAAACTTTACACCTACAGGTCAACCGATAGTTGACGAAGGAACACTAAAAGAAATAATTCATATTAAAGAAGCTAAATTAATAGCAGACTTTTTACTTTATCAAAAAAGATTGGCACAAGTTAATTCTTGGATAGATGCCATAGGTGAAGATGAAAGAGTTCATGGCTCAGTAATTTCTACTGGTGCAATAACTGGCAGAATGACCCATAGAGACCCCAACATGGCTCAAGTACCTAGTGTTTCTTCTCCTTATGGAAAAGAATGCAGAGCCTGTTGGGTAGTCGAAGAAGGTAATAAACTTGTAGGTATAGATGCAAGTGGTTTAGAATTAAGAATGTTAGCACACTATATGGCTGACACGGAGTACGTAAATGAAATCATTAATGGAGATGTCCACACAGCTAACCAAAGACTTGCAGGACTTGAATCAAGAGATAAGGCAAAAACATTTATCTATGCACTTATCTACGGAGCAGGAGACGCAAAACTTGGAAGCATTGTTGACGGAAGTAGAGCAGAAGGTAAGGGAATGCGAGAACGCTTTATTGCTAATAGTCCAGCATTTAAAACTTTGGCAGATAGAGTTCAAAGAGCAACAACAAAAAATTACCTCAAAGGTTTAGACGGTAGAAAAATAATATTAAGGCATAAACATGCAGCTTTAAATACTTTATTACAAGGAGCAGGTGCTATAGTAATGAAAAAAGCTTTATGTTTACTTGAAAATCAGTTAAACTTAAATACTATAAACTATAAATTTGTTGCTAATATTCACGATGAATGGCAGATTGAAGTTCAAGAAAATCAATCCGAATTTGTAGGTCAATTAGCTGTTGAAAGCATTGTCCAAGCAGGAGAACATTTTAATCTTCGCTGTCCTCTAGATGGTGAATACAAGATAGGGGATAGTTGGTATGAAACCCATTAAAGAAGATAGAAAGAAATTTGATTTAGATTTACAGTATGGCTCTATTAGAGAAGATAGAATAGCAGATATGCTAACTAATAAAAAAATAGAAGTAAAATCAGAACGAGGAATGTGGATGAAGACCGGTAACATTTGTATTGAGTATCAATCTTATGGTAAACCGTCAGGTATTGAAGCTACCGAAGCAGATTTTTGGTTTCATAATTTATGTATTGGTGAGGATATATTTTGTACCTTAGTTTTTGATGTGCCAAAACTAAAACAGTTAGTAAAAAAATTAGATTATTTAAAGTCAGTAAGTGGCGGAGACCATAACGCAAGTCGAATGTATTTAGTTAATATTCAAAAGCTGTTTACTGCAGATGTCTTTAAAGTATTTCAGGAGTTAAAAAATGAAACAAAAGAAAATTGATACATTAGTAGAAGATATTTATTCTAAAATTGGTGTTTTATCAGAAGGAAAACCTTTAGAGTTTTCAGACAAACTATTAGATAGTTTTGGAAAAGAAATGGCTAGTGCCTTACAGCATTGGGCAACACCTAATAATCAACCTAGAAATACTTTACGTATGTCTAACATAGGCAGACCTTTAAGAAGATTATGGTATGACATAAAAGACGAAACAAACTCAGAAACAATATCACCTAGTTTACAGATTAAATTTTTATATGGTCATTTATTAGAAGTATTGCTTTTGTTTTTTGTTAAGCTCTCTGGACATGAGGTTACAGACGAACAAAAAGAAATAAAAGTTTCCGGGGTTAAAGGGCACATGGATTGTAAAATTGACGGTGAAGTTATAGATGTTAAGACTGCTTCTGGTTATTCTTTTAGAAAATTTAAAGAAGGCACACTAGGACAGTACGATAGTTTTGGTTACTTATCACAACTAGCAGGATACGAAGAAGCAGAAAAAACAAATAACGGTGGCTTTTTAGTTATGAATAAAGAAACTGGAGAGCTTACTACTTTTATTCCTGATGATTTAGATAAGCCTAACATTAAAGACAAGATTAAAAAAGTTAAAGCAGCCATAAAAAAAGATACTCCGCCTGAATTATGCTATCAAACAATACCAGAAGGAGCTTCGGGTAATATGAAATTACCTATGGATTGTGTTTACTGTCCTCATAAATTTAAATGTTATAAAGGCAGTAACGATGGAGAAGGTTTAAAAGTATTTAAGTATGCAAAAGGAAATGTTTACTTTACTGAAATAAAAAAGATGCCTAATGTTGAAGAGGTTTTAGTATGAGTGGTAAAAAATCTAAATTAATTAGGAAAAAAGCTAAACTGTTAGTTGTTGAATGGGTAAAAAGTTTATTACCTAAAGAAGAAGCTAGTAAAGTTAACTTACAAAACTATCATACTTTAGTACCAGAAGAAAAATATGTGTATGCGAATGGTAAATTATTTCTTTCGGCGTATACAGAAAAATGGTTTTCTAAAAAAATTAAAAAATTAAGTAGAACTAAAAAGTTAGAAAAAATAAAGTTACAGGATTTCTTATGAGGGGTTATCGAAAGCCTAGAAAGGTAAGACCTGTAGAGAAAAACACTCCAAAAGGATATGACTCTAAATGGGAATATAATCTACACACTTCAATATTAAAAGATTGGAGTCACCATAGCGATAAGATTTCTTATATTGTTGAACATAACTATGAGCCTGACTTTACTAAAGTTATTAACGATATAGAATACTTATTAGAAGCTAAAGGAAGATTTTGGGATTACAACGAATATAATAAATATGTTTGGATTAGAAAAAGTTTAAAAGAAAATCAAGAATTAATATTTTTATTTTCTAGTCCTACATCTCCTATGCCACAGGCTAAAAGGAGAAAAGACGGAACTAAAAGAAGCCATGCTGAATGGGCTGAAAAGAATAACTTTAAGTGGTATTCAGAACACACATTACCAGAGGAATTTAAAAATGAAACCTAAAACAATAAATGATATAATAAATCAACCAGAACATTACAATAAAGGAAGCATAGAATGTATAGATGCTATTGAGTCTATGCTAACTCACGATGAGTTTGTTGGATATTTACGAGGAAACTCACTTAAATATCGTTGGAGATTTAAATATAAAAACGGTATTGAGGATTTAAAGAAAGCCGAATGGTACGAGAAAAAACTATTAACAATATTAGAGACACAAAATGGATGATAAGATTGGAGAAAAGCCTTATTTAGGCATCAATATTAATTACAATAAAGAAAAGAAACTAGACAAATTTAGTCTAGACACTTTAAAAGATAGATACTTCTGGGAGGAAGAAACACATGCACAAGAATCTTTTGCAAGGGCTGCAGTATTTGCAGCAACATATAAAAAACACACTGACTTCGAGTTGGCTCAGAGATTGTATAACTACTGTTCCGATGGTTGGTTCATGTTTAGCACTCCTATACTTAGTAACGGGGGAACAAGTCGTGGGTTACCTATTAGCTGTTTCCTTAATTACGTACCTGATAGCCGTTCTGGTTTATCTGCTCACTATGACGAAAACATTTGGTTGGCTAGTGCAGGTGGAGGCATTGGTGGATATTGGGGAGATATTAGGAGTAACGGTGTATCTACTTCTAGCGGCAGTCGTTCTACTGGTTCAATTCCATTCATACATGTAGTTGATTCGCAAATGTTAGCCTTTAATCAGGGGGTAACTAGAAGAGGTAGCTATGCTGCTTACATGGATATATCTCATCCAGAGATTGAAGAGTTTATCAACATGCGAAAAGAATCTGGTGGAGATATAAACAGAAAGAATTTAAACTTACATAATGGTATTAATCTTACTAATGAGTTTTTAAAAGCCGTAGAAGAAGATGATAACTTTAGATTAATAGACCCTAAAAGTAATGAAGCAGTAAAAACTGTCAATGCTCGTTCTCTTTGGTGGCAGTTAATTAATGCTAGGGCAGAAACTGGAGAGCCTTACTTAATTAATATCGACACTTGTAATGAACATTTACCACAAGGACAGAAAGATTTAGGTTTAAAAATAAGACAAAGTAATTTATGTTCAGAGATAACTTTAGCAACTGACGAAGAAAGAACCGCAGTGTGTTGTTTGTCTAGTGTAAATTTAGAACACTACGATACTTGGAAAGAAGATAAAGATTTTATAAGAGATTTAATAACTATGTTAGATAATGTTATACAACATTTTATTGATAACGCTATTGACACAGAGCAATTAGGCGAGTACAGTGCTAATTTTAAACGTTTTAAAAATTATGTTAAAGAAGGAAAAGAAGGTTATGAAAAAGCAGCTTACTCGGCTTATCGAGAACGTTCCTTGGGTTTGGGTGCAATGGGTTTTCATGCCTATCTACAATCAAACGGTATACCTTTTGAAGGAATCCAAGCTACGGGATTTAATTATCAAACATTTAAAGATATTAAAACCAAAGCTAAAAAAGCTAGTCAAGAACTTGCTGATATCAGGGGTGAAGCTCCTGATGTATCTGGTTCTGGTATGCGTAATGCTCATCTACTTGCCATTGCTCCCAATGCTAGTAGTAGCATTATATGTTCTGGTACGTCTCCCTCGATAGAACCTTATCGAGCAAACGTTTTTACTCATAAAACTTTATCTGGTAGTTATCAAGTAAAAAATAAATACTTAGAAAAAGTATTACGTAGTAAAGGTTTAAAAGGAGAAGAACTTGAAAGTATATGGAAAGCTATAGTAAGTAATGAGGGTTCTGTTCAAGACTTAGATATTCTTACTATTGAAGAAAAAGAAATTTTTAAAACTGCAAATGAACTGAATCAGATTTGGTTGATAGAACATGCTTATAAAAGGCAAGAGTTTATCTGTCAAGCCCAGTCAGTAAATTTGTTTTTTAATTTACCAAGTGCTACTGAAGCTCAAGATGTGCATGATGAATACATGCAATATGTGAGTGATGTGCATTGGTATGGTATGCATAAACTAAAATCTTTATATTATTTTAGAACTAACGCAGCCAGAAATGTAGAAAATGTTAACACCAAAATTCCACGTGTTCGTTTAGATGATGTGGAATGTATTGCTTGTGAGGGATAAATGAGCCTATTAAAAACTAGAGAATACTATAAACCTTTTGATTATCCTTGGATGTATGATTATTACAAACTCCAAAATCAAATGCATTGGATGCCAGAGTCTGTACCATTACACACAGATGTTAAAGACTGGCAAGATATTACAGATAAAGAAAAGAACCTACTAACGCAAATATTTAGATTGTTCACTCAATCAGATGTTGATGTTGCTTCGGGGTACATAGATAGATATATGAGAATATTTAGAAAACCAGAAGCTAGAATGATGATGGGTTCTTTTGCTAATATGGAAGCAATTCACCAAGATGCTTACAGTCTTTTGTTAGATACTGTAGGTATGCCTGAGATAGAATATAAAGCTTTTGCAGAATACGAAGAGATGTCTAATAAACATGAATACATAAGTGAGTTAAAAACTGTACGTTCTGATAAAAGAAGTATTGCTAAGACTTTAGCAGTCTACTCAGCCTTTACCGAAGGACTACAACTTTTTAGTAGTTTTGCAATCTTATTAAACTTTCCAAGGTTCGGTAAAATGAAAGGCATGGGTCAAATAGTTACTTATTCTATAAGAGATGAATCAATGCACGTTGAAGCAATGACTAAACTTTTTAGAGAGTTTATTCAAGAAAACTTAGATATATGGACAGATGATTTTAAAAAAGAAATATACGAAATATGTAGACACATGGTAAAACTTGAAGATAAGTTTTTAGATTTAGTATTTAACATGGGCGATTTAGAAGGTCTTACTAAAAAAGACATGTATGCTTACAATAGATATATTGCAGATAGAAGATTATTACAACTTGGTTTAAAAACTAATTATGACCAAAGAGAAAATCCTTTAGGTTGGATTGATGAAGTTACTGGAGTAGAGCATCAAAACTTTTTTGAAGGTAGAGCTACTTCTTATATGAAAGCAGGTCTTAGAGGAAGACAAGACCAAATAAAATTTGTAGGAGTAAGTAATGACGAAGAATAAAACAGAAGGAAACTTAATTAGTTGGAAATTAGTAGTTGATAAAAATAATAATTATATTACTGAGCTATCTTTTTTAAAAGATAAAGATATAGATAAAATTTTTAATTTTCCTGAAAAAGAAAAAATTAAAGTACTAATCACACACGTAAAGAATGCCGTTGCTCCTCTTCACGAACAATTACAAAGTAAAGTTAAATAATTTTTAGATAGCTATTACTGAACTATAAACTACAGTTATAGTTATCCAAAAAAGAATGCATAAAATGCAGACATCTTGTTTGTCCACTTTTCTCCTCAATTAAAAATAGTTAATTCTACCGAATGACAAAGCATTCAGCACCTGATAAATTTTTTATGGTTAGTCTTTACGTTGGTCTTTTTGACCGTCTGCTCTGGCTATTCGGCTAACGTCAGGGTCTAGACCCATTGCAGCTCTACACATGGCATCAATCCGAATCATATCATTATCCATTTGCCTGATTCTATCTATCAAGGCAACAATCATTTGATGTTGGGTATCTAATTTTTTATGAATATCCGCCATCAAAAACTTTACTACTAGCCATACTAAGTAACCCATGCCAATAGCACCCACCATGGGTATGCCTATTGTTTCTATTATGCCTATATAGTCTAATCCTTTCATCGTTTTACTAAACTACCACCGAAGTACATACCGATAATAGCCGATACTAGGTTTGTATCTAACTGAGTTATTACTAAGCCCTCAAATGTTATCCATTTAAATACTTCTACATCTTGAGTAAAGAATAGAAATCCGGGTTTAAATTGAGTGTAACCTACAGTTACTAAAATATCTGGAGCAAAAACTGCAACTAGTTTTGGGAATACTACAATGGCAAAGATAGCAGTTAGTGCGATAATTCTTCTGGTCCATTGAAAGCCTACGTTGTCTACGTTACGAGCAGCAGCTACAGCTTTCATTTCAAACTCACCTCTAGAAATAAGTAGCTTTTGTTCTTCTGCTTTTGCCTTTCTACTTTCAGCCCAGATACTCATAACTCCACTAAGAACAGTAGAACCAAGCATAGTAATTATTTCAAAAGGAAAACCCATTATTTTTCCTCTGGGTCAAAATGTAAACTTTTATTTAATATTCCTTTTAACGAGTCTAATACTGTTTCTGGAATATCTTCAACTTCTAAAAGTTGTGTAGGACTAAGTTGTATCATATATAAATCCATTAAGTCTTCATAGATAGTTCGGAATTCTTCTCGTTTTACCCAAGGCATGTTATTACGAGTACGAGCTTTACAGTCTATTCTGTAAGCAGCATCTAAATCTTTTTCTCTATAGAGTATCATTATAGCCTATTCTTTCTTTAACACCTTTATTTATGTCACCTAGTTTTTTTAAATAATTTTTATCAGTAGCATAACCAGTGTTTTCTTTTCTATAACCACCTCTGTTTATGTCTTGTAAATGTTTTACGGCTTCAGAGTAAGATTCTGTATCAAGACTTTTCCAAAATAAAGGATATTCTCTTGTTATAGTCTGTGTGTATTTGTTAATATTATCTTGGATTGTTCCATTAGATAAATCATAAAATTTATGAGTTTCTTTTTTTCTGCCGTTGGCTTTTTCTTCATGTGTAGTTACTTCTTGATAAGGTTCTCCTTCTCTAGCTTTAATACCAAACAAATTAGCACCCGGTTTTGCACCGTACCCAGTTTCTGCAGCAGCTTGAGTTGCTATTGCTAAAGCTTTTTTGTCGTTGTGACCTAAAACTTTAGATGCGTTAAAAATAATATTTACAAAACGTATAGCACTATCTGGAAGTGCAATTCTTTCGTTTTTCTTTCCTAGTGTGTATCTATCTGCAAATTTATAAGAACTTACTGTATTTTCTCCTGTGTCTCCTAGTGAATCAAGAGGTATGTTTTTAAAATAAGGTTTATCTTTATAAGTTTTATCAATCCTTTCACGTCTTTCTTCTAAGTTTAAGTCTATTTCTTTTTTTTCTGCATTTCCACCAGAGTTAAAACCTTGTCTTTCTTCTGCTTCTATTTCTATTTGCTCTGGTTTCTTCACACCGGATGTAACACTATAAGGCTCATTAGTAACAGGGTTAATCCTATCTTCTGGTTCTTCCTTAACTTGTGCAACATCTTCTACCTCCCCACCTTCATATTTTTTTTCTCTAGTTTCTTTTAATTGAGCAGATAAAGCTTCTGATTTTTTTTGTGCTCTATCTAGTATTGTGTAAAGTTCATTAACTCTTTTTTCTGCTTCTTCTTTTGAAATTTTTGCTTCTGCATATTGTTTTGATATTCTGTAAAATGATTGTCTAGCATTACTGTATAAACTTTTAAATTCTTGTTGTCTAATGCCTACTAATTTAGTAAATTGTTGTGGTTGAAGTTTAAAACCAAAGGTACTTAGTATTGCTTCAAAAGGTGTAAAATCTGCACCATATTTTGCTTTTTTATTTTCCGGGTCTTGCATTTGTCTCATAGCTTTTAATATTTTTTGAGAACCAAAAGATTGAGAGAAAGGGTCATACTTAACTACTTTAGAGTCTTCGCCAAACAAAGGAGCAGTAAAAGCAGTAGTAGGTATGTTAGGAATAAGTCTACTTAATATGTGTTGAACTTTAACTTTTTCATCATTACCTAATCCTAAACCGTCTATTTTTTGTAATGTAAAAGGGTCTACTCCTGTTAGTAATGGAAAAAATACTTCACCGGGAGCACCAAAGTTAGGAGTAATTACTTCAGGTAATTTTAAACTTTTACCAAAACCAATAGGTATTCCGATACCTTTATCTCCTACAGCAAATACATCACCACCCGGAATAAATCTTCTTACATCTAAATATAAAGGAGTTTCTTTGTCTCTGCCAGAAGCAAAAGGAGTTTTAATTAAAGTGTCTGGCATAAACGGAACACCGAATAATTTGTTTCTTAAATTTTCCCTCATTAAAAGTCGTTCTGTTTCTTCATTTCCTATTTCTTCTTGAAACCTACCGAAGTCGGGGTCATCAGAAAAATACTCAGCAAACGGAACTTTACCTTTGCCTACTTCATTTAAACCGTAGGCTAAACCAGCCCACTTAGCATACTTCCAAGGTCTTTTTATAGCTGCTTCAGCTAGTAATGGTAAAGCTCTGTAAGTGTAAGAAATAAAAGGAGTAGGGAATCTACGCATAAAGTTTATAAACGGTGCATTTATATCGTAGTCTATAAACCATTTTTTAGCATCAGCTGCAGCTTCTTGTGGCTTCATACCTTTCGCCATTCTATCCATAAATAAACCCATTCTAAAAGCTTGGTCTTCTAACTGATAAAAATTATCTAGTTTACCTAAACTCATATCATATCCTTTAGAGCTTAATTTATTAAAAGTTTCTAAAGAATATTTTTGAGCACCTATTATTTCTGGGTTTAATTCGTCTGATAAATTTTTTAAAGCAGAGTCCATAACATCTTTAGTTTGGTCAGTTAATTCTCTACTTAGTAAATCACTATCAAAAACTCCATTAGCTTTTGCTAAATTATAAAGTCTTGCAGACTCGTCTCCTTCAATACCTTTTGATAATTCTTTAAATCCTCTGTGCATAAATCTATATTTAGCACCTGCTAAATCATAAAGTATTACATTAGAAATAGTATTGTTCACATGAACTACAGGATTCCATGCAGTTTTAGATTTTTTCCAAACTCTATTGATTGCTAGATAATTTCTAAGTACAGCTCCACCAGCTTCCTTAGACATTTGAATTTTTGTTAAATCGTCATAGATTTCTGTTGGTACATATTTACCTGCTAAAGTTCCAAACTTAGCTACAGGAACTCCAGAAAGTTTATCCGTAGGTACTTCTACCCAGTCTTCAGTCTTTATAAGTTTATTATCAATAGCATTATTAAACTCATCAATATCTAAAGAGTATTTTTTTTCTTTTGCAATATTGTTGTATAGTTTATAAACGGCTAAATCATTAGTCATTAAACGACCAGTTTCAGCTACAGCAAAGGCTGCATCTTCTATCTCTCCTAATTGTTTTCTTTCGATGTCTGTATAGTCTCTTCTTAACTCTACTTTGTTTTTATGTCTTAAAAGTAACTGGTCTCCTTCATCTCTTATTACTTCCCACTGCCTAACATCATCGACAGTTTTATTTAATTTATAATCTTTATCACGAATAACTTTTTTTCTATCTATTTTTTCAGTAAGTTTATTATATCTATTTTTAGACACAACAGTCTCTACATCTAAAACTGTAGTATAATCATCGTATCTACCAAAAGTTTTACTTGTAGGTTTAAAACTAGCTTCATAAGCTTTTTTAGAAATAACTTTATCTAACTTTTGTCCTCTTCTTTTTAACTCATCGCCAATTAATTTTAATCTTTTAGCAGCTTTATAATCAGATGTATTTCCTGTTTTATTAACGTGTTTAGTGTAACTACGATGTAAATAAGTGTCCATGTTTTTTTGGAATATGTCTGGGTCTAATAAACCAGCATCAACCATTTCTTGACCAGCTTTAGTAATTACTTTTCTAGCTTCTAAACTAAAATTACCTAAGTTATCCATTTCGTTTATTTGTCCTGTCATTAGACGATAAACATTTTTTCTTTCGTCTGGCTCTAACGTAGCTATTTCTTTAGCACTTTTTAAAAATTGTTGTCTTAACTCATTTACTTCACCAAAAGTAGCTTTAGTTAATTGTACATATCCTTTAGGTAGCCCATAATTATCTACAATACCAGCCTGTATCATTTCAGATAAAGTTTTATCTTTGTATGTAATTTTACCTAGAACTTTAGCACTTGCTCCTCCTGCTAAAGACATGAGCAAAGCTGCGGTTATTTTCTGAGCTTGAGTAGACTCTCCATCATCAAAAGCATTAAAACCACCTAACCCACCAGCAACAGCTGACAGACCAGTTCCCCAGTTTTGAACAGCCATATCCCATATACGAGTACCGCCTACATTATTATAAAAAGTTTCTAAATTACCTTCTAACCCTGCACCGGGTTTTTCTTTTTGTATGTTTTTTATTGCTTGATTAGTTAACTCTTCGTAATCAGCTTCGGATATGTTTTTTCCTAAAGAGGTTTTAGTAGCTCCTTTTTCGATGTTTTCTTGTTGTCTTTGTTTTAAAGTCTTAGCAAATGTAGGATTATTACCTGTAGCTTTTTGTATACCTCTAAGTATTCCAGCACCGCCTAAACCTAAAACCCCACCTGCAGTAGCTCCTACTAAAGTATTTAAAGCTCTATTTTCTCCCTCACCAACATAAGCAGCTCCTCCATAAGCACCACCCATACCAGCACCATAGGTAGCAGCTTGACTTAAAGTTTTAACTTTTTTACCCCAACCTAGTATAGGTATATAACCTATAGGGTCAGCTACAACAGCAGCTCCTAAATAATATTTAAAAACCTCATCTCCGTAGTTTGGATTTTCAAATATCTTTTTTAACCTTTGGTCTTTCTTTTTTAATTTTTCTAGTAAGTCTTCATTACCAGTTATATTACCAAACATTTGTTGTATACCACGCAATGAGTCTGACATACCCATTTTCATTGCATATTTTTTAGCTTCTTCTTCTGACATTGCATCAGAAGTATAGTTAGAGCTAAAACGATTGTTAGACTTTCCGGTGTACATTTAAACTCCTTTATTGAGAATCTTTAATTTTTTGTACTTCTGCTTCTGTATCTTCGTCATCAAGACCTAATTGATTATATAAAAGACTTCCTATTGTTGCTATAGTTGTGGCTTTACCTAGTGCTCCCTTCCAAAGAATATTTTTTGCTAAACTACCTAGAGTTTTAAGACCTGTAACAGGAACTCTAACTACAGTTGTATTAGGGATGTAATTTTTAGCAAGTAAAGTAGGATTAATTGTTTTACCTGATTTACTTACAGATTTAAAAACAGATTGTTGAAAAGGAGTAAGTTTACTTTTCCAAGAATTAAAAGCAGATTTAGTTTTAAAACCATAATTAGTTTGATTTACTTTTTGAGTTACATCTGTAACTACTTTAATAGCATCTTTATTTTTTGGATTATTTAATATAGACATACCAACTCGTTTAGCTGTAGCTGGTAAAGCTGCTTGTCCTGCTTTAAAAGTTGCAACTCCTCCTCCTCCAGCAATTACAAGCTGCTCATAAGAGTTTAATTTTGTACCAAAAATAGTTTCTGCAGCATCGCCTAATCCCGGAACTTTTAATAAAGTATCATAAATACCTTCTTCAGTAATTGGTTGTTCTACTGGTTCTGTAGGCTCTGTTATTTGCGGTTCATCTATATTAACTAATTGCAAAGTATCGGTTTTAACATCGTAACCTACTTTATAGCTACCAGCAGGTATTTTATCTTCTAAACCTATTTGCATTAATTCTTCAGTAGTTACAAAATCACTGTTAGGATTAACATAAACACTGCTTCCTTTAACAAAATTTGTTTTAATTCCGTTATCAAATTCTGATTCTAATTTAGAAATTTTATTAGCAGCATCTCCGTCAAAAATGTCATTCATGTTTCTAGCAACAATATTTGGATTATTAACAAATGATTGATACTCTCTGCTATCATCTAAATCTGAATTTAAAATATAAGAATTAGCTGAAGTATTTGCATTATCTTCAGGAAAAGGAACTTGTTCAGCCATTCCTATATCTAGTTCTCCTCTAGCCCATTCTGCTACATTTTTATAATAGTAAGATGGTCTAGGGGGCACTTTACCTTCATTTTGTTCTAAATATAACTTTGGGTTTTGTGAATAATCTTCCCAGTTTTTTACTTCTGGTTTTAAAGTTTCGAGGTCTTTACCGCCAAAAACATTATCAGTTCCTGTAAAATAATAAAGTTCTTGGTGTTTTTCAAAACCTGTTTGCATATCTTTAAAGTTCTCTACATATAAAGCTTCTTTTGTTCTTTCATCTAAAGATTTTTTATATTTTCTTGGAATACTATCAAAAGCAGCTTTAGGAGAAAAACCTTCATTTACCTTTTTAAAATATTCTTCCATACCCGGACCTTCAAATAACTTTCTTTGCATTAAGTTATGTGTTTCCATATTAATGTCAATTAACTCTCCTTGGTCAACTATAACTTTTTGAGTATCTACTGTTTTAACTCCTTTATTATCTGTATAAGAAGTCTCAACATTTCTATATGTGCCTGTTCTTTTTCTACCTTTTTCGTCTGCTGTAGTAGTTTCTTTTATTATTCCACTTGCTTTAGACTCTACATTAAACCTTAAATCAGCATTTTTAATTATTTCTTCAAACTCAGATGCTGCTGTAGGGTCAAAATTAAATAAAGTTCTATAAGTATTATTGACATTTTCAACCTCAGTAAAGTTTTTAGTGTAAGCCTGTTTAGAAATGTAATCTTCCATTTGTTGCGAACTAGCTTTATTATAAGGAGCTGTGCCGAATAAATTTCTTATTATATCTCCACCAGTAATGTTAAATTCGTCTTGTAAATTTTTAAAAGCAGCAGCGTGTTTTTCATCTAAATAAGTTCCAATTTCATTCATATTAACTCCAGAAACTCCTAATGAAGCTTTTGCAGCTCTTAACTTTTCTATAGAATTAACACTTTTTTCATTCATGTTTTTTAACACATCACCATAAACCATATCAGGATTACCTAGTGTAAATTTTGTATTAGGGTCTAAATTATAATACTGTAATATTGCTTGTTCTATAGCTTTTTTATTTCTAGAATTAGCGTAGTTATAAGTGCTACCACCAAATTCTGAGTCTATTCTTTCTAATTCTGCTTGATTATTTTTAAATTGTTTTAAACGACTAGACATTAAAGACTTATCAAAAATACCTTTAGCTTTTAAATTTTCTAAATTTTTAGTTACGGGGTCATTTATAACATCTTTAACAACTCCAGCTATGCCTATGATTTCATCTAGCGTGTCTGGCTTGTCTTGTTCAACAATATCTTTATATACTGAAGTTGTAGTTATATCTTGTACTTTTGCCATTTTATACCTCGTTTGGAGCTAATAAACTTTTTTCTTGTGCTGGTGCTTCGTCTCTTTCTAAAAGACTCTGGGCACTGGCTATTAATTCTTCTGGAACTTCTTCTATTTTTTCTTCTAAAGGTTTACTTGTAAAAGTCTCAGAAGCTCCTTTTTTAATTTGTTCTTTAATAATATTGTTTGTTTTATCTAAAGCATTTTCTTCTAAAGGTTCGTCTTCATCTTCTAAAATAGGGTCAATCTCATCTAAAGCATCGTCTTCTTCTTCTCCTTGATAAAGTTTGTAATCTAAGCCTACTTTTTCTGCTAAACCAATAATCATAAAAGCTACTGATTCAACAAGCATTAGTAACAAGTCAGCATTCCAAAGACCTTCAGCATAACCATTATATAAGTATGTAGTAGTTATAGCTTCGATAGTAACACCATCGCCTACCATATCCATCAAAGATAAAAATATTTCTTCTTCAGTTAGCTGAGTTAAAATATATAATTCAGCATCGTGCCTATTAGTAAATTGAGGAGGTCCTTCCCAAGGATATTTTTGTTCGGGGGAATTAGTTAGCGACTGACCGGGAGTAGCTAATTCATAATCCTGATAAAATTGAACTTCTTCATTTGTTAAATTTGACATTATAATTTCCTTTTAATTTTATGCTAATCTAGGCATTCCTATTGTAGGCTGTAAAAATCTAGAAGATACTTGATTCATAAATCCTGCACCTCCATAAGCTCCTGCTTCATATTGAGATTGTCCAGTTGTAAAATTTGTCTCTGGACCATAACCAGCAGCAGAATAAGTGTTAGATAAATTAGAAAAATCTGATGAAAAGTCTTGAAGACCAGAATAACCTATTGGTGCTAAACTTTGAGCTAACTGCATATTTTGTTGAGCTTGATAAATATCATCAGTCTCTGGCTCTGTTGCAGCTCCTGTAAGAGTTTCAATACCTTCTAATCCTTTTCTAGTATCACTAATAAGTTTTTTCCTAGTTAATTTACTTCTGTCAAAAGGTAAGGCATCCTCACCTATGTAAGGAGTTGCAAATTTGTTAACATCATTTGTATAATCTATTAAACGATTATTATTGTATATTAACTGAGGATTATCTTGTATTAAACTAACAGGAACATCTGCTGTTACAGGTTCTAAAAAATCTAAACTTTCTACACCTAAACGTTTTTTAGATGTTGCTAGTTGATTCCCACTAATATTAGCTTTTTTAAATGAATGGTTAAGGTCTACTATAACTTTTTGAGTAGGCTCAGAAAATATACTATCACCTAATAAAGACTCAGTTGTTGGTATATTTAAATTACCAGCACTCATAGTAGGCTGTACAACTTTCGGAAGTTCTCCTAATTGAGGAAGTGCATCACCAAAAGCAAGACTTCTTTCTATTTGCCTTTCTCCAACTTTTGAAGCAATCTCAAAATTTTGAGCAGTTAGTTTCTTAGCTTCTGTAAATCCTTTTGAAAGCGTACCGTCAGCACTTACTATATTATTTCCATATCCTAAATTTCTAGCTTCCATTGTCATAGATAAATTATTTGTAAAGTTTTTCCATACACTTCCTACAGTTTTCTCAGCTCCTAATGGAATTTTACCAACAGTATTACTAGCTATTTTACCAACTGTATCAGAAATAAAACCTGTTACAGTATTGTAAGCAGCTCCTATTTTTGTTCCAGCAGCATAAATTCCTTTCATTAAAGTTTGTATTCCCGGTGCTAAAGCTTGAAACGATGCAGCTCCACCGGCTGCAGCACCAGCACTAACACCTGCCCAAGCACCAAAAGCTCCCCATATTGCCGGGAGGGCATAGGGTGCGATGAACATTAATGCCATTGTACCTACTGGTCCTAGTTTTTGTTGTATTTTAGCAAAAGGTTTCATAACCTTTTTGAAAGCTTTACCTAAAGGTTTTATTACTTTTCTAATTTTTTTAAATATCTTTTTAAACATTTGTTCTCCTTACTTAAATAATTCTATAAAACTTTTTAATTTACTTGTTGCACTACTATCAGCAGCATTTAAATGTTGATTACCTAAACCTGCTACAGCTATTTGAGTTTTTCTTTGCTCAGTATTATCTGATGCTTTAAAAATTTGGTCAAACTCATCTCTTAATTCTTGCCATAACTGAGCTTGTGCTGATTGACTCATAGCAAAAGCATTTTGAGCATTTCTAGCATTTATTGCATTCTGTGCAGCCGTGTCAATCTTGTTAGCTTCTCGTCTCCAAATAGCATTACTTTGTTCTATTTGCATTGCATTTTTAGCATTAAATTCTTCTCTAGCAAATTTTTGATTAGCGTTGTATTGTTCAATACTAGCTGCCATTTGCGTATTAAATTTATCAACATCTACTAATCTACCAGCATCTCTAGCAGCCGCAGCATTTGAAGCTGCTGCATTAAACTGATTCATTTGAGCTGCTCTATTAACATTATTTTGTTCTATTTGAGCTGATAAATTTATCATAAACTGGTCTACTTGATTTTGATTCTTAGCATTAAACTGATTCATTGAATTAACTGCTGCTTGATTACTTAATAGTCTTTGTTGTTCAGCTTGAGTAGACAACATATTAGATTGTTGTCTAGCATTTAAATTAGTTAAATCCATTTTTAAAAAATTAGCAGCATTAGAACTTACTAATTTTTCTGTTAAGGTAGCTTCTTGTTGATTAATACTAGCAGCTAAAACTGCATTTTGAATAGTAGCTTGTTGATTATTACTAGCTTCTGCTAAACTTACAGTTTGTAAAAATTTACTATTATTTACAGCTCTTTGTTGATTAGCAGTAAACTGAGCCATGTCCATATTAAAAACATTTTGAGCATTTTGAATTGAAACTTGTTGTCTTAATGCAGCGTTATTTTTTTCTTCTTGAGCAATTAACTGTCTATCTAAAGAAATAGAAGACTGTAGTGCTGTAGCATTAGCTTGTGCTAAAGGAATAGCTGATTGTATAATAGAGTTAATTAAATTATCTCTACCAACAGAAGAAGCTTCAAGACCTCTTGATGCTAACATTTGTTCTACAGAAGCGACAGCTGGGGCAGCCCAACTAGGAATATTTCCTTCTTCCATGCCTTTTAATAAAGTATCTAATTGAGTAGTTACTAAAGCTTCAGTTGGAAGTCCTTCAACAATACCTCTTTCTTGTTCAGTAAATGTTGTTAACTTAGCTTCTAAAGCTTGAGGATTATCTCCTAAAGAAGTTATAGACTCTTCGCTTAATCCTGCAGTTCTTAATTGTTTTTTAGCCCTAGTAATTCTAGCTAAACTTGTACCAGCTGCTTGAGCTGCAGTAGCCATAGCTTGTGGACTAATAACTCCTGAAACTTCTGCTTGTAAAGCTCCTGTTTTAACTTGTATATTTTGACCAGTTATTGTAGGTGCATCTTTAATATCAGCAAAATTAGCTATTTCAGTATCTGTTAAACCTTGTGTAAAAGTTCCTTGAGCAGCTGTTGTAGGAACAGTAGTATCTACTAAGTCTGTTTGTGCTAAAGCACTTGTCATTTGTTGAGGAGTAAGTTGCGTAGGAGTGTCGGCAGTTGTTACAATTTCTGATGTAGGTATATCAGCAGCTACCGTAGGTAATTCCATATTTGTTGTAGGTAAAACTCCTTCACTTGGAACATTAGCTAATCCTGAAGCCGGGTCTATACTAGCCATGTTTGGTTGAGCAGAAGCCGGTAAAATACCTTTAGCTGCTTGTTCCATAGCTTTTCCTGTTCTATTTACTCTTTGTTCTCTTTCTTGTGACATTTTATTAATCTCTTCTTGTTTTTTTAATTCTTCTGCTGTAGGCGCAGTAGTAGACGTGACTTTTCCTGAAGGGTCTGCTATTGCTACTGTTTGACCTCCCGGTCCATAAATAGGAACAGAGCCAAAACCAATTAACCAACTTGGAGTACTCATCTAATTATTTTACCTTAATTCAAACAGTTTGTCAATTTTTTCGTCTAATTTATCTAACCTATCTAAAAGGTCTCTCATAACTGCTCTGGACTCATTTTTAGTTACATAGTCTTTAGCTATTTCTTCTCTAGTTTTATTTATCAAAATATCAATGCGTTTATTTTCTTGAGTATTTTGTCGAATGTTGTAGAGTATCGGAGCTAGAACTAATGTTATAAAAGCATTCCAAATCAGATATGAAGATATTTCCATTTTTAACCTATAGTTTTTGTTTCAGATGTTGGGGTAACTAATTCAGCTATAGTAGCATCCAGACCAGTTTTCATTTCTGTAACTGTATCAGCAGTCATTGCTGTTTCTACCCAACCTTGTACATCACTTGCAGTTAAATCTGCAAAAGCTGTAAAGCTTGATAAGTCTGAAGTGTCTAATGATTGAGTACCATATACTGTTGCAGCAGCATTGACAGTTCCGCCAAGTCCATCGCTTACAGTATTAGTATCATCAGTAGCCGTTAGTCGCCAATGCACATTAAAAACAGTATCAGCGTTGCTGTCTATTGTTTTTGTGTCCACCGTTTTTACATCCCATGCGTATGATATTGCCATTTTTTACCTCGTTATATATTAAAAATTAACCACAATATAAAACACAAGATACTAATTTAACATTCGTATCTGAATTTCCTATTGTAACTTTACCTATTGTTTTACTTCTAATAATGTCATCATCTTGAACTTTAGCAGTTCCATCACCATTAGATTCTAATAAATCACCACCATTACAAGCACCTGTGACTCTGACCGAGCCTATACCTACTGAAGCTACTACTGGCTTGTTATTATCATCGTATCTTTCTAAAACTCCATAAACTCTCGAATCTCCTGATGTATCACTTACTTTAATTTTAGCGTGGTCTTTTCTATTTTGCCCTTTTTTTGGATGTTCTTCAGTGCTACCCTCTACATTTTTTTGTGTGTCAGGATAAGTGTCAAGTTCATCTATTGTTGATACTACAGTGCCAATAGTTATATCAGAAGAAATTCCTGATGATTCGTGAGTTCCTGAAAATCCATTATAAGAAACTGTAGAACCTGAAACTGATATTGTTCCTTCAGCAGTACCAGCAGACCTAAACTCTACTAATGTACCATCATTGCTTCTATTAATATATAAAGCCTGCATATTAACAGAAGTTAAAGTCATCACACCTTTGTTGCTTCCACCATATAATCGTGTACCTGCAACAGTAATGTCAGTAGTAGTAGTGCCAATAAGAAGTGTACCATCAGACGTTGCTCTCATTTTTTCCGTGCCGTTACTTGAGATAACTGTAATACCTCCCGTTGAATCGATAACAATATTTTCACCTGCACTAGAGGTTAAAGTTAAATTATCTCCAGCACCATCGCCAATTGTATGACCATCACCAAATTTTATATTGCCATTAACTTCTAATTTTTCTGCAGGACTTGTAGTTCCAATTCCAACATTCTCACTACTATCAATAGTAATAGCAGTAGCATCAGAACTGTCTGAAACTCCTGTGCTTAATAAACCTCTTGAGATTTTTGTTAGTGCCATATTATTCTCCTCCTTCTAGAGTTTCTATTCTAGCGGTTAAAGTTTCTATTAGGGTTTGTTGTTCTTGTATTGCTTTGGTTAATAAAGAAACCATATTGCCATAATGCAAAGCATCAGGTTCGTCATCATCATTGTACTCAACAAATTCTGTAAGACCTAAAGCATGTACTTCTTCTGCAAT
>VMHT01026044.1_pt1 | contig 26773 bp, 13 predicted proteins | sample 4693611 | NCBI WGS metagenome assembly VMHT01 (sample SAMN12280063, study PRJNA550983) | marine metagenome | isolation source: seawater sampled from same location over 5 years 0.02-0.2 micron viral filtrate | place: USA: collected off the coast of southern California halfway between the port... ...
ATGGGACGGGAAGCTCAAGTATGACTATCAACTTTGGATTGACAGTGATATCGTTTTCAACCTCGAAAACTTTTATCGCATTGTATGCATGGACAAGGATCTTGCTGCTGGTTGGTACGCTACAGAAGACGGTAAAACGACATCCGTTGCTCACTGGCTTGAAGAGGATGACTTTAAGGAAAACGGTGGGGTAATGAATCATGAGACAGTTGATGGTATTCAAAAACGTAGAAAACCATTTACTGTTGATTACACTGGTTTTGGTTGGTTACTAATCAAACATGGTGTTTTTGAAAATAAGGAAATGACTTATCCTTGGTTTGCACCTCAGATGCAGGTGTTTGATTCAGGTGAAGTTCAAGACATGTGCGGAGAGGATGTATCATTTTGTTTAGATGCTATCAAGGCAGGATATGAAATCTGGTGTGATCCACAATGTCGTGTTGGTCATGAGAAGACAAGAATTATATAGATACCTGTAAAGAATGATTACCGTATATGGAAAAGTATGATATATACGTTGAGGGAGTAAAGGAATTCTCTTCTATCGATGAAGAGGAAATGCTTGACATATCACAAGCACTTGCCGATGAGTTTTACCACTCTGGATACCCCCACCCCGACGAAATAGAAATTAAATACCTGGGAACCGACGACCAGGATTCCGACTGACCATCAGGCTACGGAGCATCCAATAAAGACCTTCTCGACAGAGGAGGTCTTTTTTTGCCTCTAAATAGATAAATATACCGAGATTGTCAACGTTCTAGTGCCTGTCCAACGTTTTTCGCAAGGTTTCAAAGACATATCATTGTCTTTCAAACGTCATCCAGTAACAAATGATATACTTGCATTGAGAAATGAGGATGCAATAAAGCGTTCTGTCCAAAATTTGATAAGAATACAATTAGGTGAAGTTTTTTTCAACGAACTGATAGGTACTAGAATTACTGGTGCTTTATTTGAATTAGCAAATGATGATTTCGTTGATCCTATAAAAACTGAAATAGAAACCACAATAACAAATAATGAACCAAGAGTTGAATTGACGAGTGTTGATGTTTTTTCAGAACCTGATAGTAATGCTTTAGATATTAAATTATCCTATGATCTCGTTGGTTTATCCGCACCGAGTCAAACCTTACAATTTGTATTAGAACCAACTAGGCTATAATGGCACTTCAACAATTTACAAACCTAAATTTTGAAGATATAAAATCTTCGCTAAAAGATTATTTGAGAGAAAATTCTAATTTCTCAGATATGGATTTTGAGGGTTCCAATCTCTCAATTCTTATAAACACTCTTGCTTATAATTCTTATATTACTGCATACAACACCAATATGGTGGTGAATGAAACTTTCATTGATTCTGCCACACTTAGAGAAAACGTTGTATCATTAGCACGTAATATTGGATATGTTCCTCGTTCAAAATCTGCAGCAAAAACAAAAGTAGATTATTTTATATCAGGAATAACAACATCTACATCTACAATGGTGTTTGAACCAGGTGTGGTAGCAAATGGATCAGTATCAAATGCAAATTATATTTTTTCTTTACCTGAAGAAGTAACTGGAACTGTTAGTGGTGGAATATCTCAAGGCACAATAGAAATTTGTCAAGGTCAATACCTAGAAAGTCAATTTGTAATTGATAATTCACAACCAAATCAAAGATTTGTTTTACCAAATTCTGATATAGACACTTCTACAATTAAAGTAAAAGTGTTTGAGAGTTCTAGTAGTAGCACTAGTACAGAGTATAATTTAGCAACTAATATTATAGGAATTACATCAACATCTAATATATTCTTATTACAAGAGACGACTGATGAGAGATATGAATTATTGTTTGGTGATGGCGTATTTGGTGAAAAATTAGAATCTGGAAATATAGTTGATGTTACTTATATAAAAACAAGCGGAAAGGATGGTAATGGTGTAGCAGGTTTCAAATTTGCAGGTACTCTTAGTGATCAGGATGGTGCAACTTTAGATGATTTTACTGCTACGTTGAATGCTCAATATCCATCAGAAAATGGTGATGATATAGAAAACCTTGATAGTGTAAGATACTACGCTCCTAGAGTTTACTCATCTCAGCATAGAGCAGTAACTGCTTCAGATTATGAAGCAATTATTCCTTCAGTCTATTCTAATATAGAGTCTGTGAGTGCATATGGTGGTGAAGAGTTGACTCCACCTCAGTATGGAAGAGTTTTTATATCTGCTAAACCTAAGAATGGTTCTTTCTTATCTGACTTTACTAAAAAGGATATTTTATCCTCATTGAAAAATTATTCAGTGGCAGGTATAGTTCCTACCTTTGTTGATCTAAAGTTCTTATTTGTTGAGATTGATACTTACATTTACTATAACCCAAACTTTGCTGGTAACGCAGAAACTCTAAAAACTTCTGTAGTAAATTCACTTGCATCTTTTGCTACGGGTAAAGAACTAAATCAATTTGGTGGTAGGTTTAAGTATAGTAAAGTATTATCATTGATTGATAATGTTGATAATTCTATTACATCTAACATTACTACAGTTAGGATAAGAAGAAATTTGATTTCTAAAATCAATCAATTTACTCAATATGAGTTATGTTTCTTGAACTCTTTTTATTGTAACGAAGATAGTTTCAATATAAAATCCACTGGATTTACTGTTTCTGGAGTATCGGGAACTTGCTTCTTTACTGATCAAAAGATTGATAGTACAAATGGTAAACTTATACTATTCCAAATTCTTACTGATGATTCTATAAAAGTTCTTTCAAATAGTTTTGGAACTGTTGATTATAAGAAGGGTGAAATCATTATAGATACTGTGAATGTAACATCTACTGCACTCACAAATAATATTATAGAGGTTGAAGCAAATCCAGATTCTAATGATATCTTAGCAAGAAATGAATTGTATTTACAATTTGAAGTATCAAAGAGTAATTTTTATATGAGAAAAGATTCAATAGCATCTGGTGCAGACACTTCAGGATCAAGATTCAATCCACAATCTAGTTACCAAATCGGTAAGAGAACTCGATAAATGATACAAACATCCATCACCAAAGTAAAGATCAGTGAAGTAATTCAGGGTCAGATACCTCAGTACGTAGACACTGAAAATCCTTTATTTGCTGATTTTTTAAAACAATATTATATTTCTCAAGAATTCCAAGGTGGATCTATAGACATTGCTGATAATTTATCAGACTATAAAAAATTAGATTTTTTGAACAACCAAAACCTTATAGGTTTTACTTCACTTACTAGTTATATCAATGCAAATGAGCAAACAATATATGTCGATTCTACAAAAGGTTGGCCTAGACAATATGGATTATTAAAAATAGATGATGAGATAATCACGTACAGTGGAATAGGTTCAACTTCCTTTACAGGATGTACTCGTGGTTTTAGTGGTATTGAAAATAATTCAAAAACTAATCAACCAGAATTTCTAACGTTTACTCAAACTGGAGTTAGTACTCATAAAAATGATGCTAGAGTTACTAACCTAAGTAACATTTTTCTAAATTCATTTTTAGAAAAGTTGAAAGTTCAGGTGTTACCAGGTTTCTCTGAAAGAAATATCAACACACAAGTAGATCAATCTAATTTTATTAGACAGGCAAAAGATTTTTATAGTTCAAAGGGAACAGAAGAATCATTCAAGATTTTATTTGGTGCATTGTATAATGAAAAGGTTGAAATGGTTCAACCTTCAAAATATCTAATAAAACCATCTGGTGCAGATTATATTGTAAATGATGTTTTAATTTGCGAAAGTTTACAGGGTGATCCTGAGAAAATTGAGGGTCAAAGTCTAATACAAGATACACAACCATTACAAACCAGTGGTTCAATATTCAATGTAGAACGTGCTATTATTGATGGTAAAAAATTCTATAAAATTGGAATTGACCAGAGTAGCATAGTTGGTAAATTTAGGCAAATAGGAAAAACATTCATAACAAAATCATCTGGAATAGGAGCAACAATATTACATGTTGATTCTACAGTTGGGTTTGGATCAACAGGAAGTATAAAATTTGAAGATAGAACATTTGATTATACTAGTAAAAATATAACACAGTTTGTAGGTGTAGCTACACTTACCTCTCCATGCGGCATAGGATCCACTGTAAGGTCAGGATTGGATGCGTTTTCATATGAAGATGGTGATATAAGTAAAGTAGTCAGATTGAACGTTCTAGGTGTCATAAGTAAATTTGTAGGTGATGCTACAAATCAACAAAATAATAGTAATATTAATGTAAAGAGTTTAGGTATTGTACAAAAAAATCTGAGATGGTCATCTTGGATTTACAATACTGCGGCAAAGCATAGTCTAGTAGGATTTCAAGATTTAGGTGGTAATAGTTATAGGTTTGATTTAATTAACGATCATGTATTTTATGTTGGTGATAAGTTAGATGTTGTAGATGAAGAAAATAATGTACAAGAAGGAACAGTTCTAAGCACACCAAATTCTAAATCTGTTGTAGCTAGTACTGGTAACTTAGATCCCAATGTTGCTTATTACATACGAAGAAGGGTAAAAGTAACTTCTGATGGATATACAGCAGATATTCAAAACACTTATTCTAGTGATGAAACAGTATATGTTGCATCTAATAGTTTACCTCATTGGAATATTGATCCGCAAGATAGACTAAGGATCTTCAACTCAGCTTTGAACTCTGCTGGATCAACAATAGAAATTATTGATCATAATTTTCATGATGGAGAATTGGTCGTATATACATGTTTATCTACAAAATTAACCAATTTAAATAATAATCAACCATATTATATCAAGAAAATTGATAACAATAGGGTTGCTTTAGCATACTCTCTAGAGAACGTTCGTAACTCAGAGTTGATTACTGCGTTTACTGCAGACGATATAGCATCTACAACAACTCATTTTCTAACTCCAGACGTTGTTTTTGGTAGTTCTATAGGAGCACAAAAGATACTTAGAAAATTTGATGAACCAGTATTTGCTGAAGATAAATCAAAAACTGTTCAGGGTGGAGTTGGATTATTTGCAAATGGAGTAGAAATATATTCTTACAAAGCAACAGATAAAGTATTCTATGGTCCTTTAGAATCGGTAGAGATACTTAATAGTGGATCTGGATATGATGTAATATCACCTCCTAGATTATCAGTTACTCAAACTGGACATACTGGTGTTGGTGCATCTGCTATAACTCATGTTGAGGGTGAGTTAGAAGAAATTGTAGTTGATACTGAAGGATTAGATTATCTTGATACTCCAAATGTTAGCATCACTGGTGGTAATGATATTTCTGCAATAGCGAAAGCACAGATGAAGTTGGTTCATCAAGAAGTTGAGTTTGATAGTACTACCCAAGGATCAATTGTAAATACCACAACTGATAGATTTGTATTTCCAGAACCTCATGGATTCAAGCATGGTGAGGAATTGCTTTATTATACTTCGGGTTCAGCTCCAATTGGTATAGGAACTACACCAGGCAATCTTGAAAATCAGTCATCATATTTTGTTGTAAAATTAAATGATTTTCAAATGCACATTTCTGAAACAAAAGAAAGTGCATTATCGGGTATAGGAACCATAGATCTAACAACAAATGGTGGTGGTGTTCATAGATTTTCTGCTGTAGATAGAAGAACTAAAATTGATAAAATTGTTTTAGATAATCCTGGTAAATTCAAGAATAGACAAAACACAACATCAGGTATTACTGGAATCAATACATTCACTAGTACTTTTACTATAACTGATCATAATTTCTTGTCTGGAGATATTGTTAGGTATACTGCAGATAATAATATTGGTGGTCTGACTAGTGGGTCGGATTATTTTGCAATAAAAATAGATTCAAACACTTTTAGACTTTCTTCAAAGAAAGATTTGAGTGATGTTATAGAATTGACCAGCATGGGATCTGGAACACATACATTCCAAGATCCTCCTATAGAGGTAACAATTAGCGGTAGACAGGGTATAAGCACTGCAAATGCAGTTGGGACACCAATAGCAAGAGGAAAGGTTATTGGTCTTCATATTGAGAATCCTGGTACTGATTTTGGTTCTACTGTTATAAACGATAATTTCAAACCTAATATTAGAATAGTAGAAGGTAAGAATTCTTTCTTACAAGCATTTGTGCTAAATGGTAGAATTGATCAAATTATTATATTGAGTGGTGGAGAACAATTCTTTAGCACACCTGATATTATCATAACTGGAGATGGTGTTGGTGCAAAGGCAAAAGCAGTTATAGAAAATGGTTCTATTGTTCGCATTGATATGATAACAAAGGGTATGAATTATACCCAAGGACAAACTAGAGTAAAAGCATTGACACCTGGTTCTGGTGCTATCTTTTTTGGAAACGTAAAAGAATGGACAGTGAATCAGGTCGAGAGATTAGTAAAATATGGTGATGTAAAAAATGATGATGGTTTCCTTGAAGTGGAAAGAGATTCTAAACTAGGCAATCCATATGTCAATTATTATGTTCCTAGAAATATAAGATCCTACTTGGGTGATGATGGATCAGATCATTCTCCAATATTGGGTTGGGCATATGATGGACATCCTATTTACGGACCTACTGCGATTGTAGGTGGACAATTAAAGAATATAGAATCTAGTTATTCTTTATTTTCTGGTGTAGATAGAGTAGACGGACCTCCTCTAAGTAAGTATCCATCAGGATTCTTTGTTGAAGACTTTACTTTTGTAGAAGGTTATGGTGATCTTGACGAGCACAATGGTAGATTTGCAGTTACTCCAGATTTTCCAAATGGAGTTTATGCATACTACACTACGGTTGAAAACAGCGATACTCTAAACCCACTTGATCCTTTTGATAATACAAGAAGACCAGTATTTCCATATGTTGTAGGTGATACTTACAATTCCACTCCTATTGAATTTAATATTGCAAATGATTCAGTACAGGATATAGACATAAACAAATTAAATCTAATTAGAAATACTGATCCTCATAATATAAACGAATATCAATTTGTTACTAATTCAAATAAAAATACAACTATAAATTCAAAAATACTTTCTATAAAGTCTGATTCATTAGATAAAGTTGAAGTTATAGATTCTGGTAGAGAATTTAATGTAGACGATGCTCTAACATTTGATAATAAAAATACTAAAGGTTTTGGTGCTATAGGAAAAGTTACTAAGGTAACAGGTCCAACATTATCTACTATCACTTCAACTATAACTGATTTTGAAGACGTTATATTTTCAAGTTTAAATAATGTAGTTACAGGAATTACGACTCTTCCTCATGGATTAGTAAACAGCACTTATGCAAGAGTGCTTGGTATATCAACAACAACTCATTCTGCATTTGAAGCTACACCAAGAATAAAAGTTGAGTCTGTTCGTTCTAGTTTATCGGAAGCAATGTTGTCTATAGGATTGACAACACAAGTTTCTTTTAGTGATGGATTTGGTGCAAATAAATTTACAGTAAACGATATTGTTAGAATTGATAGTGAGCAACTAAAAGTATATGGTTACGATTCATTCTTCAATCAGTACAAATTATTCCGAGCACAAAATGGTACGGTAGCTGCTGCACACACCTATGGTACACCCATAGAAAGAATGGAGAGGAAGTTTACTTATTCTATAACTAAAAAATTCTATGATTCTATCGAGGAAGATTTCTCTAAATTCTTTGATGCTACTAGTATTGTAGGAGTAGGATTGACGTTTGGTGTTGGTATTGGAGTAACAATATCAGTCAATAATGTTGATAAGTTTATACCAACTAGAACTATATTCATAGAAAATCATAGTTTCAATCATGGTGAAAAATTAAGTTACAGTCCTGGTGCTGGTACATCATTGACATATCAAACTGATGCGATGAAACGTGTCAGTACTGGATTCAAGAGACCTCTTCCTCCTGAAGTTTTTGTTCAAACTTTAGATAATAATCTAATTGGTATTGTAACAACCAGAACAGGTATTGGTTCTGATTTAGATAGAGTTATGTTTGATACCACTACTGGTATTGGAAATACTCATAACTTTACTACGACTAGAAACATTGTTACAGGAACACTTAGAATAGTTGATGTTCAGGCAACAACAGTGGGTGTTCATAGTATGAGACCTACTAACAAGTTAGAGATGACATTAGTCTCTGCTGCTAGAAGTACTGTAACTGCAACTTATGATCCAGGTACAAGATTTGTAAGTATAGGATCATCAATCAATCCACCATTGAGATTGACCACTGGTGATACATTAATTGTCAACACGGATGATGGATCCATGTTGGATACTAAGATGAAATTCTTCTTAGATAGAAATTATAAGAAACCTTTTGTGGGATCTGGTGTTTCTACAATTGAAGTAACAGAACAGTCTATACCTGGTAACGTTGGTGGTATGACTTCTATAACATTTACACCTGAAGTTCCTAGTATTTTATACTATCAGTTCGTTCCTGTTGGAACAGGTGCTAATGCAAAAGTAATTGAGATTGATAAAGATATTGATAATTATTCAAAAATAATTGTTGATGCTAGTAAATTCACAGGCAATCATTCTATTACGACTACTGGTAGTAACACATATAATTTTAATATTGTACATACACCTGAAAAAGTAGGATACTCAACTTCTTCTACAATAGAGACAGTAACAAATTCTAAGACACATAGAGGTGGTGTTGAGGAGGTAATACTAACTTCTGGTGGTATTGTGTATGAAGATCTTCCTGAAGTTTCTATTGCTTCTACAACAGGAACTGGAGCTTCTTTGAAAGCAGTTGCAGACAATATAGGTAGATTAGAAAATGTTGAAATTATAGATTTTGGATATGATTATCCATCAGATACAACTTTGAGACCAGAAGCTGAAGTTGGTCAAGTAATAAGTTTGAAAGATAACTTTAGTGTAACTAGTGTAGGAATAACTTCTGTAGGATCTAAGTATCTTACTCCTCCTAATTTTGTTGTATATAATAGAAAGAAAAATATTATATCTGGAGAAACAGAATTCCTTGCAGAATTGAATGGTGCTGGTGTAGGTAAGGTCACCATAGTAAATGGTGGTGGTAACTTGAGTAGTTCTGATAATGAACTAATTGCTGTAGATAATACAAACGGTGTAGGAATTATCACTGCTACTTATTCTGATCCCAATGTAACGCTTAGATTACAAACTCCTAGTGGTGGATTTACAACTTCATTACCAATGCCATTCCAAATTGGCGATAGAGTATTTGTAGAAAACATAGGAGTAAGTTCAGGATTAGGATACAATTCAGCAAACCATGATTTTGAATTCTTTACTCTTACGGGTGTAACCACTGCATTTGGATTAGTAGATCAAGCAACAATTACATATGCAGTAAACAATGATCCTGGTTTCCATGACTTTGAAAAATTTGGAACAGTTTCTAATGAGAAAGACATTGCTAAATTTCAACTAAATTTATCCGAAGGAGTTTTCAATAATAACGAAAGAGTGTTTACTCCATTAGGTGCTCAGGCAAGAATTATAGCTGGTGATGGTAAAACTAGAAATACGTTGAGAGTTGATAATCTTGTTGGATTCAGCACTGGTGATAAATTGACTGGTGAATTATCTCGTACAAGTGGAACTATAGAATCATTGAAATCTTTTAGTGGACATTTTGATATTGATAGTTCAATTTCAAAAAGATTTGGGTGGGAAGATGATAGTGGAAAACTTTCTGATTTCTATCAAAGAATTCAAGATAACGATTACTATCAAAATTTTTCTTATTCATTGAAGAGTCAGGTTGGTATTAGTAGTTGGAGTGAACCAGTTGATTCATTAGCACACATAACAGGATTTAAAAAACATTCAGATCTATTGATTCCATCAATAGCAACAGGTGCTGGTTCAAGCGTGGTTGGACTCAGTTCACAGGCTGGTGGTGTAATGCTTCTTGATGCTGAAGTTGATTTAGATTGTAGAGATCAATTTGATTTGGTTTCTGAAAATACAAACTCTGACGCAACTAGTAGTAGTGAAGTCAATTTCAACTCTAAGAGGTTTGGAGAAGCAATTGCATGTAAGGGAAATAGAGTTTTGGATATAGATGATATATCACCACAGTTCTATTCTGATGCTGATATATTCAGATCTATTGAATTAGATCGTTTTGATATGACTAGTGTGTCTGCTATAAAATATTATGCTCAAGTTGTTCTTGATACTTCATTGGGAATTTCATTCAATGCTACTCAATATACAGAGTTCATTGTATCTCATGATGGATCAGTGGCATTCTTGAATACTTATTCAGAGTTATCTGATTCATTTGATCTTGGTGAATTTACTGCTAATGCATCTGGAAGTATTTGTAGTGTATCATTTACTCCTGAAAATACAACTTACGAATATGATATAACATTCCACAAAGAAGTTCTTGGTTCTGCTGTTGGAGTAGGAACTACTGCAGTGGGAATGCTTCAGAAAGTTGGAATGACATCTGCTATTGCTTCTTCTGGATCACCTGCAGTAAATACAATTTACGAATTTGATGGAAGTAAGTTTAGATCAGGTAGTATCATAGTTGCTGCAGGGACAGCAACTGAGAAAGAAATTGATGAATTTTCATTCTTGGCTTCTGGAACAAATGACTGTAGTTATAGTAACTTTGGTTTGATGGATGCTGGAACTGATATGGGTTCTTTTGTAATCAATCAGGCAAGCGGTGTTATTAGATTAGAATTTACTCCTCCTGCAAATACTGCTGTTACAGTAGCAACAATGTCAACCGTTGTTGGTATTGCTACTACAGTTGCAAGTAGTGGATTTACAACAACCCAGTATAGAATTGGTGATACTGAGTTAAACTCACGTAGAACAACAATAGCATCTGCTGGTTCTCCTACATCTACTGTCATAGCAGGTTTCTCATCTTCTAATTATACTTCAATCAGATATACTATTGAGGTTGAAAATACCACTGATAATGCTTATTCTTCATACAACGTTGTGGCAAATAGTTATGAAGGTAGTATAAACTTTGTAAAATTCAACAACCTATCAACTGCTTCAGGAATATCCACCATCGGTGCAGATACAAGTGTACCAGGTGCTGTTAGAGATATACGTGCAACAGAAGTTGTTGCATCTGGAACTGCCACAGAATTGAAGTTTACTCCTGCACCAAACAAAGCATATAATGTTAGAGTGGTGGAATTGAGAATAGATAAACCTGATGATCTTTCTAGCGACCTCTCGGTTGGGTTCTAAATACCTAAAAAACAATAATGTTTCAGTTAGCATCTGTAAATAAAGGATTCAATAAAGCAACGGAAACCTTCAAGAAGTCATTCAACTTGACTCATAGAGGTGATCCAATCTTTGTTAAGGAATTTGATTCTGCTGATACTTCAATTGTTAATTTAGAAGATGATACTTTTGTAATCAATAATCATTTTTTTAGAACAGGTGAACCTTTATTTTACGATGCTACAAGTGGATCTTCTGTAGGTATACAGCATGGTGTAAATGGTGTTGGTGCAGCAACCACTATGCCACTAAAGGTATTTTGTATTGAGGTTGGAGAAAATAAATTCAAGGTAGCAGCAACAGAAGCAAATGCAGCTTCTAATTTACCTATTGGATTAACAACAGTTGGTATTGGATCAACTCATAGGTTTGTTTCGGAAAAAGAACTAACAAAATGTATTATACAAGTTGATAACGTAATACAGTCACCTGTATATAAATCAACAAACACAGCAACCACTTGCACTAACGTAGTTACAGGAAAACAGATTGGTTTTGCAGATGTAGGTAATTTTGATAAGTATGATTTGATAAGAATTAATGATGAAATCATGAGAATCCAAATTATTGGATTTAATGGTGACCCACTAAATGTATTGGTTGATCGTGAATTTTTAGGTACAAATCAGAATGCACATCAAGTTGGAGATACTATTGAATTACTTCGAGGAGATTATAATATTATAGGTGATAAAATTCATTTTTCTGATGTTCCTTTTGGTGGTAATAAAGAAACTGTTGGTGTATCATCAGATAAAGTAAGCACATTAACAAACTCATTTACTGCTCTTACAGACTCATTTGAACCTGGTACAAAAGTAAAACTCAGAACACTTGACCCACCAACACCATTAGAAGAAAATAAAGAATATTTTATAATAAAAAATGCTGCTAATAACTTCTCATTTGCTGATAATAGAGGTGATGCATTATTGGGTAATGCTATAACACTCACAAGTTCTGGTATAGGAACACACACTTTAGTGCTGACAGATTCTCAAGAAGGTAGTACATTTCAAGGTAGAGTATTTACAAGATCTGATTATCAAGAAAATATCATATTGGATGATATAGCAGATTCATTTACGGGTATAGGAAAAACATTTATACTGAAAAGTTCAGGTGTCAATACCACTGGTATTACTACTGATTTTGGTGCAATACTAATAAATAACGTCTTCCAGAGACCAACAACTGATTATAGATTAGATGGAACTGCTGCAACAGGAATAACAACAATAACATTTACTGGAAATGAGTCAACAACGCAAACCGAAAGTTACAGTACATCGGATGTAAACTCTAATAATTTACCTAGAAAAGGTATCATTACACGTATAGATGAATGGGAGAAAGGTTATGGTTATCAACCAAGAGTTGTTGGTGTTGGTAGTGCTGTAGTATCTGCAGCAGGAACTGTTTCTAGCATTGGTTTTGGATTTACTGGTAGTGGTTATAGAAATAATAATGAGACTACCTATAAGTTTAAAGTCTTAGGTGGTGGTGCAACTACAGGTGCTGCTGGTACATTTATAACTGAGGTTGGACATATAAAAACAATCGATATAACTGAACCTGGTTCTGGATACTACCATAAGTCAGTATCAAATGCAATTCATAATATAAACTCAGGTATTATGACTGTAACAACATCTGCTAATCACAACTTAGCAGTTGGAGATAGAGTTGTATTGAGTGGCATTACTATGACTGATGGTAGCTCAACATATTCATTCCCGTTCCCAGATGAAGTTGGATATCAAGGAGCAAGAGTTGTTGAGATTACTCCTAGTGTTAGAAAATTCTCTGTAAATGTAGGTGTGCATACAGTTGCTACAACTTATAGTAGTGGTGGTGTTATCAATAAACCAACTGAGGTTGAGTTTGATTCTCCCATTGGATATGATGATATTGCACTAATAAGTTCTCTTACTGGAATTGGTGCTTCCGTTTCACTTGACACAAATTTACTGACTCAGATGTCAGGATTTACATTATCAAATGTTGGTTATGGTTATAGTCAAGGTGAGTTACTAACGGTTTCATCTGGAATTAATACAGATCCTACTTTGATAGAAAAAGGTTTTATAGATGTATTGAGTGGAGATGAATATAAGATACAACATGCACAGTACAATTCAAATGTTGGAATACTAACTGTTGCAATTGGTATTCATACATTGACAGTTGGTATGGGTGTAAGTCTAAAAAATGAATGTATTGGATTTACGTGCGGAAAAGATACTTACAATACAGTTCACAAGTATCCAAGACTAACAGATCCTGTTTCTGGTATAAGCACTGTTATTACTGGTATAGGAACCACTACTGTAAGTATAAATGTAGGGTTACCTCCAGTAAATGAAAGATATGAATACAAGTTTGCAGGAGCAGCATTCTTAGAAACTTCATTTAGAGTTAAGTTTACAAATGATGACGAGTTTGCTGGTTGGGTATTTGGTAAGTTACAAATACTAGATGATTTTTCAAATGAATTCAATGGTAATAGAACTGTATTCACTCTTAGGGAAGATACCAAAGCAGTAAGTTTTGAAAAGGATATTGGTAATCCTATCATCATACAAAATAGTTTGCTTATTTTTATTGATGATGTTCTACAAAAACCTGGTACAGCATATGTCTATAATGGCGGTACACAGATAGAGTTTTTAGAACCACCCAAGCAAGGATCATCTCTTCAGATATTATTCTATAGAGGAACAGATAGTGATGTTGGAACATTAGTTGCTACTCCATCATTGAAGACTGGTGATAAAGTTACAATTCAAAAACAACTTGTAAGAGTTGTAAGAGATCTTATAACAAGAGACCAAATACAAACAACGCTTTATAAAGGACCAGGTATTAGTTCAGCTAGAACACCTTTGAGACCATTATCGTGGTGCAAACAAAGAAATGATACATTTGTAGATGGTGTAAAAGTTAGTAAATCAAGAGATTCATTAATTAGTAACATATTCCCTGCTGGTCGTATCATAAAAAATATTGCCAAGAATGATACAGTATTATATGTTGATACTGGTGTTGCTAGTTTCTTATATTCTGAGGAACCTGACTCAACTAATAGTTCAGTTAGGATTATTGACACTGATAAGAACAACACTGGTTTTGGATCAACAGGATTTAGTTATCCTTTGTTTGATGCAACGGGTGTAAGTTTTGTTGGTGATGATGGTATCATTTCAGGTGTTGGTACTCAAAATACAAAAGTTACTTTTGAGTTTACTTTACCTTTGAATTCTCCATATAGAGATAATCAATACGGTGGAAAAACATCAACAGCAATTGCTAGTGGTGATTACTTTATTGTCTCTGGTTCTAATGTTGGTGCTGGAGTAACTGCAAAAAATTCTGGTGCTTCTGCTATTGTTGGAGTTGCAACTCAATTCCTAGATGGTGTATACCAAGTTGCAGCAACACCTGCTGCTGTTGGATCTGGACAAACCATGAGGGTTACTTGCAACATTGAATCTGGACATGGACTAAACTTTACAGGTTTTAGTTCGGGTGTAGGTCAGTTCTACGGTAACTATAGTTTCTGTAAACTAACTGCTTCTGCAGTGGGTGCTGCGTTCACATGCAACACATTAAATGGTCTTACAGGTATCGCAACTGCTCCTCAAGTTGTTAGATCTGAAAGATTATCATTAGATTATACATAAATAACCAAAAAGTTTCAAAATAATGCCAGCCGTCATCACGGATCAGATCAGAGTCTTGAATGCGTCAAATTTCGTAAGTGGAATTTCGACAACTGATAACAGTTATTATGTCTTTATTGGGTTACCCAATGCAACTTCTGTTGCGTCGGACTGGAATACAAATACTCCATCACCCATAGACAATTTTGACCAACAAGATGATATATATGATACTCTAATATCTGCCAAAAAGATTACATCAAATGATGTACTTAGAGTTGTCAACAAGGCATCTTGGGGAAGTGGAACAATATATGAAATGTATCGACACGATTATAGTATCAATAAGTTAAGTCCACAAACTAGTTCGACTAATCTATACAGTTCAAATTATTATGTAATGAATAAAGACTTTAGAGTCTATGTTTGCATATACAATGGTGCTGCTCCATCCAATAGTGGAAAAGGAATTGTTTCTCTACAAGAACCAGTACACACGGATCTACAACCTAGATTAGAAAGTGATGGTTATATTTGGAAGTATCTCTACACTATTACACCTAGTGAAATTTTGAAATTTGATAGTTCTAATTTCATGCCTACTCCAAGAAATTGGATTACAAATGCTGATGTTGCTGATGTAAGGAATGCTGCTGTTGATGGTAAAGTTGAAGTTATAACGATAGAAGATACAACTACTGCTGCATATCAATTCAATGGCACTAAAAATAATGTACCTATAAGAGGAGATGGTGAGGGTGGACTTGCATCTGTTACTTTCTTAAATGGTAAACCATCTGCAGTTCAGGTAACGAATGGTGGTTCTGGTTATTCGTTTGCTACTTTGGATTTAGATTCTGTTGTTACTGGTGCTGGTGCTTCTTTCTCAGTAATAATTCCACCTCCAGGTGGACATGGTGGTGATGTTTATAGAGAACTTGGATCAAATAAGGTTCTTGTTTATTCTAGAATTGAAAATGCTGACCTAACAAACCCAGATTTCCCATCAGGTAACCAGTTTGCACGTATTGGTATACTAAAAAATCCTATAGAGAATGGTAGTACTGATTTAGTATCAGCATCAAACGTAAGTAATTTACCTGCGTTGAGAGTTACTGGTGCTACTGCAGGGACACTATCAGCAGCAGTTGATGGTATAGTTTATCAAACTGTTGGTGTTGGTTCTACTGCTGTAGGAAGAGTGGTGTCTTATGATACTACAACTAAAGTATTAAGATATTGGCAAGATAGATCGCTCGCAACTAAAAGTAGTGCTGGCGTAGCACCCACTTATGGATATAAGCTAAATAAGTTTAGCAATACACCTGGTGCAGGTGGTAGTACAAATATTGTTATTACTACAACTTCAGGAACTGAGACAGTCGGTATTGAAACTGGTTTTGTTGGTGTCTCTACAACAATCAATGCTAAAACGTATTACTTTGGTCAATCATTTACCAATGGGGTAGCGGAACCAGAGATCCAAAAACACTCTGGAGACATTATTTACGTTGACAATAGACCTGAAGTTACAAGAGCTTCAAATCAAAGAGAAGATATCAAAATCATTTTAGAATTCTGATACAATGCCACAAAACACCAATCTAAACGCTAGTCCATATTTTGATGATTTTGACTCGTCGAAAAATTTCAATAGAGTCTTATTCAAACCTGGCACTCCAGTTCAAGCAAGAGAACTGACAACTTTACAGTCTATCCTACAAGGACAGATAGAAAAGTTTGGTAAACATATATTTAAAGAAGGATCAGTTGTTATACCTGGTTCTTTAGGTTATGATCAAGAATATACTGCTGTCAAAGTTGAGTCTACATTTTTTGGTGTTCCTGTAGAACTCTACTATGATAAGCTTGTAGGAATAAAGATAAAAGGAAAGACATCTGGAGTTACTGCAAGAGTTGTAAACGTTTTATCATCATCTAAATCAGAAACTGGTAATACTACACTTTACATAAAGTATGAGACCTCTGGTAGTAATAAAACTCAAGAAGAATTCCTTGACGGAGAAAACTTATTTACAACCTTCCCATTCACATATGGTACAACAACCGTAGGTGGAGGTTCAGATTTTGCTGTTTGTATTTCATCAAATGCAACAGCTGTAGGTTCTGCCTTTACTATAACTAAAGGTGTATTCTTTGCTCGTGGTGCTTTTGTAGAAGTTCCAACTGAAACGATAATACTTGATCAGTATAGTCCAAACCCATCATTTAGAGTTGGTTTTCTTGTAACAGAAGAAATTGTAACTGCTGTTGATGATGATAGTTTATATGATAATGCTGCTGGATTTTCTAACTATACAGCACCAGGTGCAGATAGATTAAAAATAATTCTATCACTTACTAAAAAAGAACTGGGTAATTTTCAAGATGAGAATTTTATTGAGTTGTTTAGAAGTAATAATGGTGTAAAAGAACGTATTATAACAAATACTCTCTACAGTGAAATAGGTAAAGAACTTGCAAGAAGAACTTTTGATGAAAGTGGCAATTACTATGTAAGAAAATTTGATCTTGAATCAAGAGAATGTTTAAATGATAGACATTCTGTTTTTGGAACTTACTTCCCAGAACAAAAGACAAATTTTGGTAATAAACCATCAAAGGATTTACTGAATATCAAGGTAGGTCCAGGTAAAGCATACGTAAAAGGATTTGAAGCACTGGTAACTGGATCTAGAATTCTTGACGTAGAAAAACCCAGAACAACAAAGTTAGTAAAAAGTTCCGCAATACCTTTTGAAGCAGGTAATAAACTAAGAGTAAACAATACTTTGAATGGTGCTCAAATTAAATTGAACGCTACAAATGCTGACTTTGTTGATTTACGTGACACACGATTAGGTGCTACAAAATCAACTGCTGCTGGAAGTAGTATTGGAAGAGCAAGAGTATATGATTACAAGACTACAAACGCAAATTACTCTGGTAATGATACTCAATTTGATCTATATCTTTTTGACATTCAAACAGATACTACAATTACTATAAACACAACAACCAATCTTGCTGTACCTGCTCTTATAGAGGGTTCTAGATCTGGTGCTAAAGGTTACTTGAAAACTGCTGTATCAAATTCTGCAGATCTTGTAGTAACACAAACATCAGGACAATTTGGTGTTGATGAACCAATTATCATCAATGGTGTACAGGATGGTAAAGTTGTTAGATCTATAAGTGAAAAAGATTTAACTGATGTAAAATCAGTTAGATCTACGGGTGGATCTAGGACTTTTGCTGCAGACGTAGTATTAGAACCAAAAGTAAACTTTGGTGGCAGATCATTTACAATTACTTCAGGTGGTGTTGTTACTAGTGGATCTGGCGTGGGTTGGGTAAAGAGTTTCAAAGTAGGAGATATTATATCATATAAGTTAGCAGGTGTAACAGACAATACTTTCAACCAAGTAAGTGCTATTAATCTTACAAACAGGACAATAACTGTTGTTGCTGCACCTAATGATGTTAGTGGTGTTTGTGATAAAGATTTACCAGGTTCAAATGTTACTGTAAGTGGAGTACAGATAGTAGCATCTAATCTTAGGGGATCTAAGAGTGGATTTTTATATTCTGAATTACCCAATTCAAATATAGAATCTCTTGATCTTACAGACTCTCAAGTTCAATTTAGAATTGAGGTTACTGGTCAAAGCACAGATGGATCTGGTCAATTAGATTTACCTTCATTGACAGGAACTGATAATGTATATGCTCCTTTTGATGAGGAAAGATATTCTGTATTCTACTCTGATGGAACAGTAGAACCTCTTACAACCGATCAGTTAGTATTGACTAGTGGTGGTAAAGGTGCTACTATATCTGGTTTGACTCCATCACAAAGTAGCGTAGTTATTCATACTACACGACAAAAATCTAAAATAAAATCAAAGCAAAAAAATATTGTTAGAGGTAAATCACTTGTAGTTACTGGTTCAGAAAGATCATATTCTGGAGTAAGTACTTCTATTGCTGATGGTCTAACATTCAGTGATGCATACGGTAAGCGTGTACAAGATAGAGAGGTGTCTCTTGATGTTGCTGATGTGGTTGAAGTACATGCAGTATTTGAATCTTCAGGAACTGGTGCTCCAACTATTCCATCATTGACATTATCATCCTTCACTGGTCCTAATGGAGATAATACAGATATAATTGTAGGTGAGGTTGGTGTAGGCAAAAGCACTGGTGCATCTGCCATGGTTCTTGCTAGAAGTGGTACAACTAAAGTAGAAGTTTGTTTCAAAAATAGTTTTACCTTTAAAGAAACTGAAGAAATTATATTCCAAGAAAGTGGAGTAGTAGCAAATCTTTCTCAGGTTTCACCTGGCGATCCAAATATAAGAAAGAATTTCCTTGTAGATTCTGGACAAAGAAATGAGTATTATGATTTTGGTCGTTTAGTAAGAAAGCAAAATTTCCCTAAACCACAAGGACAACTAAAAATATATTATGATCACTACACTATAAATGCTCTAGACTCTGGAGATGTAATAACTGCAAACAGCTACAGTTCGGATAGATATGATAGTGTTCCTATTTTTGACGGTGTAAGAAATACTGATGTTATTGATCTAAGACCAAGAGTTGCTGATTATTCAGGAAGTAGATCACCTTTTGAATTTGATTCAAGAGATTTTACTGGAACTGGATCAGCATCCAATGTTCTTGTTTCGGATGAAAATATACTTTTTGATTACAGTTTCTATCTACCAAGAGTTGATAGATTATATTTGAATGCAGATTCTACATTTACTGTAAAGCAAGGGATACCTGCTGAAGACCCAGTAGAACCAGAACCACTTACTGAATCATTTGAACTTGCTAGAATAGATTATAAACCATATGTTTATGATGCTAAACAAGATGTTACGATAACTTCTCGTGGTAACAGACGTTACACGATGAAAGATATTGGTAAACTTGAAACTCGTATTGAAACTCTAGAAGAAGTAACTTCTCTGAGTTTATTAGAAACATCTACTGAAAGTTTAGTTATTAGTGATCCAGAAACAGGTTTAGATAGATTCAAAAATGGTTTCATTGTAGATCCTTTCAACAATTTTGATGTAACTGATTTATCTCAATCCTCATTAAAATATGATATAAAGGATGGTACGTTAGTTGCAAGAAAACATCAAGATTCGATTGATTTGTTGATTGGATCTGATCAAATAGTTGGTTTAAATGGAACACCAGATCTTACTGTTGATCCTAGATTTGTAAATGATCTTACATCTCCAAATATAAGAAGAACTGGTGATCTTATAACATTAGATTATATTCAAGTTACCCGTGATATACAACCACTTGCAAGTAGGGTAGAGAATGTAAACCCATACATGTTCCGTAAGTTCAACGGTTCTCTTACCTTGAACCCAGACAATGATGTATTTGTAAATAGATTTTTCAATACAAGAGATGGTGGTATTGGTTATGGTAATGACTTTATTTCTGAGACTGAACCTTTACCCAATCTAAGAGAACAAAATGTACAGTTTACTGCTGTAAGACTAAAACCACTTACTGCACATTATTGTTCGTTTGCTGGTGAAGATATGGTTGACAGTAGAAGTCGTGTCATACCAAAACTTCTAGAAGTTACTCCAATTCAAGGTGCTTTCCAAATAGGAGAGACTGTTCGTGGTACTTCAATAAACAATCAGGAAACAAGTCAGGGAACAGATCTTAGATTTAGATTAGCAGTTCCAGATCATAAAGGTGGTCCTTTCAATGAACCAACAGTGTTCTATCAACAGAACCCTTATGGTGAAGAAGTTGTTGGATTATCTTCTTCATACTCAGAAACAACTGCAGTATTAAATGTTGATACTGCTTCTTTAAATCAAAAGTCAGATGCTAATTTCTTCGGGGTAGCACAAATTGGAATGAGATTAGTTGGTGAGACTAGTGGTGCTGAAGCAGAAATAAACAATATAAGATTGGTATCAGATGATTTAGGATCACTTATAGGAAGTTTATACATACCCAGTGATACTTTCTTGAATGGTACAAATACTCTTATATTATCAAGTATAAGACCACAAGATCAAGTAGCAGGTAGAAACTTTAGTAATGCTGGTGCTGACTTCTTCTCAGAAGGATTTGAAATAACAGAGACGACTGTAACATATAGAGAACCTACTCCTCCACCTCCACCACCACCAGTTATTATTCATCATGAGACGGTTGTACATGTACCTGCACCACCACCTCCAGATCCACCAGAACCGCCACCTCCAATACCTGAACCACCAGTTCCACCTAGGCCAGATCCTCCAGAGCCTATAATAATAACTCCGCCAGTACCTCCACCACCACCACCTCCTCCTCCCCCTCCTCCTCCACCACCACCACCTCCACCACCACCTGAGCCTCCACCCGATGATGATCCTCTAGCACAGAGTTTCAATGTTACTGAGGAACCTGGTATATTCATGACTGGTGTTGATTTATTCTTCCAGAGTAAGTCTGAGACTATGCCATTAGAGGTACGTCTTGCTCCGTTAGTCAATGGATATCCTTCTAGGCAAATAATGAAGAATTCAGTTTGTATACTGAATCCTAATCAAGTTGTTGTATCTGATGATGCTAGTCAACCAACTAGGGCAACTTTCCCATCTCCTGTATATCTCGCAACAGGCGAATATGCTTTCGTTGTGTTAGCACAAACTGATGAATATAATCAGTGGATATCACAGATTGGTGAAGTTGACATAAGTACTGCTGGTCAACCAGAACTAGGACAGGTTGTTATTTCTAAACAACCATCATTAGGATCTTTATTCAAGGGTCAGAATGCTGGTACATGGACTGCCTCGCAGTTAGAGGACATGAAGTATACTGCTTATAAGGCAAGGTTTACTACTGATCCTGGTACATTTAGAATGTACAATCCACAACTAACTGAGTTTGGTGAAAGAAATCAATTAGATGAAAATCCAATTGAAACATTCTCTAAGAGGGTTGTTGTTGGTTTAGGATCTGCTATTGAACCAGGTATCATTGATATTGGTACACAGATAAAACAAAATAATAGAACTGCAAATGGATTTGTTGCCGAAAAACTTGCTCATTTAGATGACGGTGGATCAGCATTGACAATACTAAATGCAGGTACTGGTTATGAAGATGGACAATTTAATGCAGTTTCTCTTGTTACTATCACTGGATCAGGATCTGGTGCTACAGCAAACATAAGTGTTGATGGTAATGTAGCTACTGCAGTTACAGTTACTTCTACTACAGGAACTGGATATGTAGTTGGTGATACATTGACTGCTGCACTTGGTACTAAAGGTTTAGGTCAGAATCTAACATTCAACGTGGGTGTTACTACAGGCACAAACTCTCTAGTTCTAACAAATGTAAGTGGTAATGATTTCAATACTACAGATTTGATTCAATATCATAATCCTACTTTAGGATATGGTGTTACTGTGAATGGTATTGTACCATCTACTGTTACTGCTAATGGTGATCAATATGATGGTAAGATATTCAAAGTAACTCATGCTAATCATGGAATGCATGATGTAAACAATGTAGTAAAAGTTGCTGGTATAACTGGTGATCTAATACCTACAAGACTTACAGTTGGATATGCAGTTAGTCAAACAAGTGCTGTTAGTGTTGCAAGTAGCATAGGATACAATTTCTTTGAAGGTGCTCAAGTATCGGCAAGTAATCCTGGCGTTGCTCTTATCGGTGATGAAGTGATAACTTACACTTCTGTTGGTTCAAATCAACTAACAGGAACAATTACTAGAGGTCTTGATGGTACGTTTGCAAGAACGTATAATATAGACACTCCCGTTCAAAAATATGAACTATCAGGAGTTTCTCTACGTAAGATAAACACAACTCATGATATGGTTGATGTTTCAAACACAATTACAGATAAGATAACATTAGATTCTTATCATTTGAAGATAAGTGGAGATGTATTCTTCAATAAGGATAAATTTGGTGGTGGAACAAGGGGAAGAGCAAGTTCAAACATTGCGTTTGATACTGTTGAACCAAGTATCGCTACTAGTGCTTCACAGGGAACTCAAGTTACTGCTTCTGTTAGAACTACATCTGGCACAAGTATTAATGGTTCTGAATCATCTTTCGTTGATCAAGGATTTGAAGATTTATCGTTAGCAGGTGAAACTAAGTTTACTAGTACTAGAATAGTTGCATCTGGTGAGAATGAAAATGTCAAATCAACCTTGGTTGCATTACCTGGCAATAAGTCATTCACAATTGAAATGGGTCTTAGCACGGACAATCACGATGTTTCTCCCGTAATAAATGCTTTTGGTAGTTCTGTACTAACAAAATCATCAAGGATAAATTCTCCAATATCAGATTACACTACTGATAGAAGATCTAATTTATCAGAAGACCCTCATGAATTATTATATCAAACTAAGGTTATTAAGTTAGATAATCCTTCTACTTCTTTGAAGGTTTTATTTGCAGCAAATAGACCTCCAGCTACTGATATAAGAGTTCTATATCGATTAGAAAGAGTTGATGGGAATGAATTAGATAAGATATTTGAGTTATTCCCTGGCTATGATAATCTTGATGCAAATGGTGATGTTATTTCTGATAAGAATAACAGTGGCAGACCAGATAGGAACATCCTACCTAGTTTGAAAGATCAGTTCAATGAGTATGAATATACGGTATCCAATTTACCACAATTTACTGGATTCCAAATTAAAATTGTTATGGACTCAACTGATCAATCACAATCTCCTAAGTTGAAAGACTTTAGGTCAATTGCAACAGCATAATGGCTTGGTGGATTGTACATGATATCCTAAACGGAACATTTGAAGATGAGTATCAATTCAAAAAGAGCAAAAGTCGAGAATCATGTCTCTCTAGAGAGGGACATGAAAACGACTGCAATAGTCAACAACGATCAGACTGCCTACAACCGTTACATGAACAGGAAAGAGGTGGGATTAAATCAGAAAAGAGAGATTGACACTCTAAGAGATGAGATTGATCTTTTGAAGTCGCTGTTGCTAAAGAATAAATAGAAATACTGTGGTAGGTATACATGGCAGTCCCATCAGTTAATATCCAAATAGAAAAGGGTACTGACTTTTCTTCAACTTTCGATTTGAAGAAGAGGGATAATGATCCATTGGACCTAACACTTTATAATTTCTCTGTAAAGATGAGGAAACATTCAGAAGCATCTGGATCTGTTTCCTTTGCCACAACTTATGGCGGTTCACCTTCTAAAGGTAATCTAACAATATCTCTGACTGATACTCAGACTGGTATTATTACAGCAGGGAGATATGAATATGATGTGGTTATACAAAACCGCAATAGTAATATTAAGACCAAGGTTATAACTGGTCAGGCACTAGTAAACCCAACAGCATCGTGATATGTCAATACAAGTTGTTGCAGTTGGTATTCAATCTAGTCATGCTGACACTAACCTAGATGGTCAACCCATTGTTAACTTTACAGTAGAATCGGACGAAACTGTGGCAAACATTCGAGACATTAGTGACATTGTATCTACAGCAATTGGTGTTGGAGTAGGAACTCATTTTGTTTTATCATACGATCCAAATGCAGATAACTTTGTCTTCATAAGTCCAGATGCAGTAGTAGAATCTGCTGCTGGCAGTCAATCTGGTCCTGCTGGATTTGATTCCTCAATTATAACAGCACTTGGTGAAGATTTAGATAATAAAATTGATCTTGATGCTGGAACTTGGTCATGATTTCTAAATACTACAAGGCAAATAGGAACAAATGAGTAATCCAGTACTTCAGTTTAAGAGAGGTAATCTTGCTAGTCTGCCTGGTCTAAGAGCAGGTGAACCAGGTTTTACTAACGATAAGTACGATTTGTACGTTGGTATTGACTCTACAACATCAAATAACCAACTAATAGGATCTTCTCGATACTGGACAAAAGAAACGACAACAGTAGGATCTGGTGTCAACTTGGTTGAAGGAACAAATAATGGTGCTCATAAACTTACTCTAAAAGCTCCTGCTACAATAGGTTCTGATCAAGAATATACATTCCCTGCTGCAGCAGTAAATACAGGATATTTAAAGTCTGATGGTAGTGGTGGTTTAACATGGGACACAGCTCCTAATGCACCTACTGCAGGTGGTGCTGGTGCTGCAGCAGTAAATGTAACTGGTGTAGGTACAATCACATATCTAAAATCTAGTGATATAGTAGTATCTGCTGGTGCAACGTTTGCATCTGCTCAAGTAAGTGATCTTACCTCAGGTAGAGTTGTGCTTGCTGGCACAAGTGGGGAGTTAGAAGATAGTGCAAATCTTGCTTTTACTGGTTCTCAGTTGAATGTTACTGGTACAGCGAATGTAACAAGTGATTTATCTGTTGGTGGTAATCTGACAATTAGTGGTTCAGTAACGCAAATCAATACTGTAAACACAACTGTAGAAGATGTTCTTCTTGAACTGCAAGTTGTAGATGGTGCTGCATTGACTGGTGATACTAACAAGGACGTTGGTATTATAATGAACTACTACAGTGGTTCTGCTAAGAAAGCTGCTGTATTCTGGGATGACTCTGCTGGTAGAATGGTTCTTGCTGCAGAAGCATCTGAATCATCTAGTGTATTGACAGTTAGTTCTACTGCTGCATTAGAAATTGGTGGATTATATGTCAATGATTGTGCAGGTCAAACACAAGTTATTTCTTGTTCAGGAACCACTCGCTCACTAGAGAATGTGACAATAGACGGTGGTACGTTCTAGACTATATAAGATAGTCTAGTTGATCTAACATGAATGAAGAAGTGAATGCTATTTTGCAAGTTTATCAAAATAAATTGAACAACTTGTTGGCACAAAATATTGCAATTGAAGCAAAATTAATAACTGCAAATAAAACAATTCAAGCTTTACAAGAAGAAGTAAAGGGGTTGGATAGACCCGTATCTGTACCAGAGGATCCAGATCCAGTGGTGGATGGTGGCGAAGTATAATTTAGAAACATACTTTAGCGGTGTTTGGCAAGATCAAAATTTTAAATGTCTTGAGTATTCTGGCTATCAGTTGGTCGATTATGTTAATGCTCAAAAGCCTTCTAGTGTCTTAGATGTTGGATGTGGGTACAACAGATTCAAAGGAAAGATAAAAAATCTAGTTGGTATAGATCCATATAATGATGCTGCTGATATCAAAGTGTCTGTTGAAAATTATATTTCAGCACCATTTGAGATAGCATTGTGTTTGGGGTCTATAAATTTTGGCGATGTAGATCATCAGTTAGAGAAACTTCATACTCTATGGAGAAAGGAAGCAATTTTTAGAGTCAATCCTGGTATACCACATGCTTGGGCAGACTATGGAGATGTTGAGTGGTATTCATGGTCTTTAGATAAAATTTATGATATTGCTGAGAGATATGATTATGAGGTAAAGCAAATGGAAAAGGAGTATACTGTTCAAGGAGATCTAAGATACTTTTTCATATTTGCTAAATAAATCTGTAGATAGGAAAAAATTTAAAATGCTTTCTGGAACAGATTTCGTCAAGAAGATCAAGGAAGGAAACAGTGAGTTGTTTGAAGCATCACGCTCAAACGTTCGTCGTTTCTTCGCTTCTAAGCCAAGTGATGAGTATCTAGTCGAGCACTTCCGTGGACGTATGGTCAACGAAGCTCAGAACATGTACGCTATCGCTGGTCAAGTTGCATCCGCAGATCCTTCTACAGACGTAAAAGACTTAGAACTTCTAAGCCGTCAAGCTATGGACGAAGCAAAGC
>VMHT01203963.1_pt1 | contig 26763 bp, 31 predicted proteins | sample 4693611 | NCBI WGS metagenome assembly VMHT01 (sample SAMN12280063, study PRJNA550983) | marine metagenome | isolation source: seawater sampled from same location over 5 years 0.02-0.2 micron viral filtrate | place: USA: collected off the coast of southern California halfway between the port... ...
ATGAAAGAAATTACAGGTGAATTCATGGCTCAAGCTAGATTAAAAGGGCAAGAATTAGGTGTAGCATTAAATGAAAAAGATTTATTAAAAGAAATACAAAATGTATCAGCAGCTACAACATTATCATTTGGTAAAAACCCAGCTTTATTAGCAGAAGCAGTAGCAACTACTAAGGCATTAGGTTTAGAAATGGGTCAAGTAGAAAGTATAGCAGATAGCTTGCTTAATTTCGAACAATCTATTGCCAATGAAATGGAAGCTGAATTATTACTTGGAAAAGATTTAAATTTAGAAAAAGCAAGACAAGCAGCTTTAGATAATGATTTAGTTACATTAGCAGAAGAAATAAACTCACAAATAGGTAGTTCAGCTGATTTTGCTGAAATGAATAGAATTCAACAAGAAGCAGCTGCAGCAGCAGTTGGTATGAATAGAGAAGAACTAGCTAATATGTTATTTACTCAAGAACAATTGGTAGGTTTAAGTGCTGAAGAAACTGCTTTAAGAGAAAAACAAATTAATGATTTAGAAGCAAAAGGTTTATCTCAAGCTGAAATAAAAGAAGAATTAGCTAATACTTCTCTTGAACAATTAGAAGAACAAGCAGGTATAACAGATAGAATAAATGCATCTATAGAAAAAATGAAAGAAGCATTTGGAGCAGTAGCATTAGCTGTAGCCCCACTTTTTGATGGTATGGCTACTTTCTTTGCTTATTTAGCAGAATCACCTATGCTTATGGGTACATTATTAGGTGTAATGGGAGGTTTAGCAGCAATACAAGCAACAATAGCATTAAGTAGTATGGCAACAGCCATTGCAAAAATATTTGCAGGTTCATTTTTAGCTGGTCCTTTTGGATTACCTATAGCATTAGCTGGGGTAGCAGCTTTAGGAGCAGCAATAGCAGGTATTAGTTCATTGATGAGTACAGGAGATGATGTATTTTCTCCAGGTGGCTCAGGTGGTGGCTATGGTAGTAGAATGTTATCAGGACCTGAAGGTGTTATATCATTAAATAATAAAGATACAGTTATAGCAGGTACTAATTTATTCCCTAAAGGAGATGATGTTGTGTCAGCACCTGCAGGAGCGATATCAATGCCAGGTAACGCAGCATCTGAAAAAACTAACCAATTACTTACTCAAATGGTTGGATTTCAAAAGAAACAACCTGGTTTTTCAAGAGTAAGTTTATACGAAGTACAATAATACAATATTTATAATAAAATAAACAATCATGAGTATACTTAAAAAATTAGAAAAAGATGGCTCTCAATTGAGTGGTTTAGATGGACAAACTCCACAACCTAAGGATTTTTCAACTTCTACATTACATGATGAATATTCTTTGAATGATTCACCTGTAGCAGCAGCTGTAAGACCTTTAAATGGTGTTTTACCAAAACCCACACAATTAGCCCCAACTAGCCAAGTTCAGTATGTACAAAACTTACCTGAAACAGGCAAGATAAGAAGCTAATATATGCCATTAATCGACTATCAAACGAGATTTACCGAATTAAAATATGGTAGAGATCGATTTGGGGAAAAAGCAGGCGACAACTCAAGTAAACAGCCGTATATAAAGTCTCAAATCCCAGAAGAATATTTGGGGAAAACAGGAGGAGATGACTTTTTATTACGTGGGGGTACACTTGTGCCTAGAGTAGTTGGAGACGATATTAGTCGAATGACCAAACTAATGTTTGGGAAAGGCAACCCAAAAGGGCCTTTATTTATAGCAAAACAAAATATGTTATCCTTGACGAATGTTAACTCAGGAGCAGGGATGAAAAGCTGGAAACCACCAGTAAAATCAAGTAGAATTGGGCAATTTTTCCAAAACTTAGCTCAAGGTATAGCTGATTTAGTACCATTAAACCAAGGTATTTATTCCCCACTTAATACATTAGCATCAGTATTAGCTGCACCTACAGGAGTTAAATTTGTAAAACAAGGGTATGATCCTACATTAGCTACTAATCCTGATAACCCATTTTCATTTGGATCCAATCCTGATGGAAATTTACCTTTAGCATTACCAACTTATTTACGTACTATTTTTCCTGAAGGTTTAGGAAATTTAGATGAATCAAGAACTAGAATGACTGGTTTATTAGGTAAAATGATAGGAGGAAATATAGGTAAAACATATTTAGATTATAGTGGTGGACCTGGTGCATTTTTAGGTATAGGTAAAACAAAATTAAAAGTAGCTAGAGGTGCAAATACAATATATGCTACAGGAGAACAACCAGATAATTTCTTCTCTTCAGGTATATTAAGAGGTGGTAGTCAAAAAACACAAGGTAATCCAATAGGAAAATTAGTATTATCTCAATCAGAAATAGAAGCATATGCTGATGCAAATGCAGCATCTATAACTGGAATTACAAATGTTCCAAATTTCCAAAAAGTAATAGCACCTAATGGAAACCCAGAAATCCCAAATACTTTAAGCTATATAGAAAAAAACTTTGGTAAAAGAGTTAACTTAGGAGATCCTGGTAAAAAAGGTAATTTATCAAGCTATAGTATAGGTAAAAGAATTGGACCAATAGGAGTTAATAATAATACCGCTGCTAAAAATTCACAATATGATTCCGAAGCAATTTTAGATAAAGTTAATCGTTATCCTTTATATCAATCTACTAATGTAAAAACAGATGATCCACTTTTAAATGATTTTGTTAAATTTAGAATTGGTGTAATTGATAATAAAGATCCAAGGAACAAAACATATATTCATTTTAGAGCAATAATTGATAATTTTAGTGATAATTATAGTGCTGAATGGGAATCAACAAAATTTATGGGTAGAGGTGAAAGTTTCTACAAATATAAAGGATTTGATAGAGATATTTCATTAGGATGGACAGTAGTAGCTCAATCAAAAGGTGAATTAATACCAATGTACCAAAAATTAAATTATTTAGCTTCAGTATGTGCTCCATCTTATTCAGATAGCGGGTATATGCGAGGAAATTTAATTACATTAACGTTAGGAGGATGGTGTTATGAACAACCAGGATATATGAGTGGAATAAGTTTAGATGTACCTACAGATGCACCTTGGGAATTAGCATTACCTGATGGAGCAGGAACAGAAACAACTTCTGCTGGAGTATCAACAGACCCTTCAGTTAAAGAAATGCCTATGATGATTAATGTATCAGGATTTAAATTTACTCCAATTCATAACTTTGTACCTTCTATACAACAAAACAATTATGATGGAAAAGGTGGATTTATTAGCAAATATGGAAATGAAAAATATTTAGCATTAAAAGCATCATCCGGTGACAATTATAATGTCAATAATAGTGTAAACTTAAATTATATACCTTCATAATGGCAACAGGAAGATATTCATATACAAGAATAGTAAGCCCAATTAAGGCTGATACCCAAAGAGGTTCTAGACGCTATAGAACAACTAAATACCCAGAAGTACCTTTAGTTGAATCAGATATATATGTTTATGCTAATACAGGAGATAGATTTGATTCATTAGCTCAACAATATTATAATAATTCTTCTTATTGGTGGATAATTTCTATTGCAAATGATAGTTTAAGACAAGATTCATATTATGTACCGTTAAACCAACAAATAAGAATACCTCAAGAAATAGGACCAATTCTTAGTGCTTTTAATAAATTAAACAATGTATATTAGTTATGGGAAATTTATTAGGAGAAGCGATTGAGTTTTATGTCTCGGAACAAGTAAGAGCAAGACAAGAACTACTTGGTAAGGGTTTTAACAATCCCAACTTAACAACTACTGATTTAAATTTAATTAACAATAAAAATGCTTGGTTAAAATTAGCATCAAGTGTATATGTTGGTAATCCTTCTTTGATAAAAGAAGCAAATGCTATTGAAGGTATAAAAGAGGAAGAACTTAATGCTTTACGTCAACTACCAGAAGAAAGATTAAGATCAATAGGTCTTGATATAAATGAAATGGCAGGATTAAATCTAGCTAAAAAAACAGTATTATTTAATACTTTATCTGAATGGGATAGTAAAGCACAAAAATATAATTTTAGATCAGGTATAGTAGATACTAAACTAACAAAAGACAATGTTTGGAATAATAACAATTCATATGGATTAGGTAGTCCAAGTAAAGGACTACAACCAGCCCCAGGATTAATTAGTTTAAATATTGAAAATATGAATAGGGGTTCTATTAGAGAAGCAAATATAGAAATAAAGTGCTTTAATAAAATTCAATTTGAAATATTAGATTTAGTTTATCTTAGATTAGGATACCATATGTTAATAGAATGGGGTTGGGATAAATATATTAGTGCAGATCAAGCTTCACCTTATAAAGAAATGGGTAATACTGTAATTGAAGAAAGTTGGTTTGAGGGTTATAATAAACAAAATTTTTCTAAAATAAATCATAAAATTAGAAGAAAAAGAATACAATATGAAGGAAATTATGATGGATTTATAGGTAGAGTGTCTAATTTTGACTGGAATATGGAAAGTGATGGTTCTTTTACCGTTTCCCTAAAATTAATTTCAACAGGGGATATAATTGAATCAATGAAAACTAATTTAGCTTTATCATCACAAGTATTACAAGATGTTAAAAAAAGCGTTAATGTTAATAGACAAAAATTTGAATATAAGGCAGATTCTAATGAATTTAAATCAATTATAGTTTCTAAAGCCGCTGAAAGTACAATACATTATGAATTATTTACTGATTTAATTAGTAAAGATATTAATTGGAATAGTGGAGCAGCTGGAGAATTTATTAGATCATATTTTACTTGGATCCCTGAAACTAAAATGTCAAAAACGGCTCCTCATTATTTAAATTTATTTCAAATAGGTTTTAAAAAATATGAAATTGGAAAAAATAATTTTAAATTTTATGATCAACCTAATGATGGAGATGGAACTGATTTAGAAATTTTACTAGATGAAGAAGGATTTAAAGAAGGATTAGATGATCATTTAGGTTATTTTCTTACATTTGGAATGCTTTTAAATAAAGTAAAAACATTATTAGTACCTAATCTATCGGATGACCAAATGATTAAAATAGATTCAGATGTAGACAGTAATATATGTAGTGTATTTCCTAATTTAATATCATTAGACCCACGAGTTTGTTTTATTAAACCATTTATAGCAGAAGGGATTGCTAATAATGGTACAAATAACACATACGTAGATTCTACAACTACTATAATAGAAGATATACCATTAGATTTTGGGTTTGTTGAAAAAAAGATTAATGATGATACAGGTAAAGAAGCAGTATGTGTTTATGGTAAAATAATGAACATATATTTAAACTATGATTTTGTAGGTAAATGTTTAGAAAAAGCAAGAAATGATGAAGGTGATATTACTTTATTTTCATTTTTAAAACATATAACAAGTGGAGTTAATAAAGCTTTAGGTAATACAACTAAATTAGAAGTTACTTTAAGGGATGGAAATAAAGTTGTAATTATAGACCAAAATCCAATCGTAGGGTTAGATGATGTGTTTCCACAATTGAAAACAGATACTGTTACTAATTTTAACTTATTTGGATTTAATACAACATTTAATACAACAACTTCAAATTTTGTAAAAGACTTTAAATTTACATCAAAATTAACACCCCAAACAGCAAATCAAATATCAATTGGAGCTGCTGCTGGAGGTTTAAAAACAGCAAATAGTGATATATCTGGGTTTGCTAATTGGAACAAGGGATTAGAAGATAATATGGCTTATGGATATAGTGATCCTATTGAAAAACAAGATAAAAATCTAGAAGAAGGTAATGGTAGAACTATTACTAGAGCTCAAACTCAAAGAATTTTTAAAGCATGGAAAGCAGGTGATAAAGATGAATATAGTGGGTTTTTAAATTGGTCAAAAAGAGATAATCCAACAACATATTTTGAATCATTAAAAGGAGAAGGATATAGAGAAGTAGATAAGTGCCCTATAACAAAAAAATCATATCAAGATTATACTTGGGAACAATATGCGTTAGCAGTTGATTCTTGGTTAACTTCACAAAAAAATAAAAAAGCAAGAGAAGATGAAGACAATAGAAGTGTTTTAGATAAATGGTCAGGTGATTATCTTTTTTACTTAGTCCGAGCTTTTGGAGGTGTAGCTCAAGGTGGATATGAAAATAAAAAACAACGATATCTAGCCATGGATGAAAAGTTTATTAAAGAAGGACAAAAATGTTTTAGAGCATATAAAAGTATAGTTAATAATCAAGCATTTGAAAAATCATCTAATCCTTCAAACCAAACAGGATTTATTCCATTAGACTTATCTGTTACTTGTGATGGTATAGGAGGTTTTAAAATTTATAATGCTTTAAATATAAATCAAGATATAGATTCCTTATTACCTTATCAATATAAAAATATTAGTAATTTTTTAATTCAAAAAGTAAATCATAAAATAGATGATAATAATTGGGAAACAACTTTAGAAACATTATCAATTCCAAAATTACAACCACCTAATCCAAACGAAATAGACCTATATAAAACAACAAAAGGAAAATTAAACCCTTACAACCCAGGACCTGATTTTACACCAACTAAACAACCATGGAGTGCAGTGTTTATTTCTTATGTAGTAAATAAACAAGCAGGAGTTAAATTCCCAGTAGCTACAGCTCATAGAATTTATGCTAATAATTTATATGATGCTTCTCAAGGATTTAAAGTCAATCAAGGATTTAGATACAGACCAGTTTTTGGAAAATATGCTGGATGGAGGGTAACAAGTCCATTTAGAGTAAAAAGCGGAGTTTATGAAAGTAGCATACAAGATTGGTTTGTACCAAAAGTAGGAGATATATTTGTATACAATAGAACTGGCAATACAAATAGATTCCAAGGTGGAAACTGGTCAGGAAATACTCATGGAGATATTATAACAGAAGTTACAGGAGCAGCTGGTACAAATTGGAGTGCTAGAGCAATAGGTGGTAATTTAAGTGATACTTCTAGATTCTCACCAGCAACAACTAAAATTACAAAAGAATGGTTAAATAATAAACCAAAAGATAGATTATTTGTTGTATTAAGACACTTTAGTCAAGGTCAAGCAATAGCTAATGCCGCAGTAGCAGAAAAGAATTTCTGGGCAGGAAGAAAAGAAACAGTAGCAAACTCACCAACATCACCAGGAGATGATAATGATTTATTTGAAAGAATGACAGCATATTGGGCACTTTGTGGTATTAAAGCACCGCAATGGGGACGAGATCCTGATCCAGCATTAGCTGCAAAAAATACTCAAACAGATAATTTTAGTTAAACATGTATTATCCACCATCACAAATAGTAACAAATCAATATTCATCTGGAGGTGAATTCCGATTAAATGGAGTAAACTATCAAGGAGATTATTGGTATACTTCTGATGGAAAATATTTTACTGGTAAAAGTCCCCAAGATAATCCAAATGCACCTTTAAATAGAGTCTCGTTAGCTAAAGCAAAACCAATAGATCCTAAAAATGTAGAATCTAGTGTTATTAGATCAAGGTACAATATTAACCCAACTTATTATAAAGCATTAGGAAAAGATTTCAACCCAGCATTATTAGATGCTGATGCTCCACAACCACCTTTACCAATGTTACCTTTCCCAACAGATAAAGATTATGAATTTGGAGAATTTCAAAGGTATTTTGCTAAAAAGAATAATGAAACTAAATATATAGAAACAGATAAAAGAACTTACGAAGGATTAGTAAACAAAAATCCTAAAATACAATTTAGTTTATACACTCCAGTAACAATACCATGGACACTAGATGGTAAAATGAAAGATACTTTTTTAACAAATAAAAACATAGTTGAATTAGTAGTTGCAAGGAGTGGATGGTTTGGTTTTACAAATTATTTTAAAGGCGATTATTTAAGATATTTTAAATTTGAATCTAATGAGAATTTATTTACTGATGGTACTGAATTTGTATTAAGATCAACAGGTAGAAAATATAAAGGCTTCTATCATGTACATCCTACAAAGGGACCTATGGAAGGAAAACAACATAAAAAACAATTTCATGATTTTTTAGATCCTATATTTGATAATGTAGAAATAGGCACATCAAGAAGAGTTAATAGACCACGTGGAGGCTACTAAGTAGTTTCATATATTGAGGTCAAAATGGTTTTAAAATGGTTTTATGTATTGGTTAATAGAAGAAAAAGACCAAATAGAGTTTTTGTTAAATAGTAGTTATAAAGAAGTATTTATTGAGGTTATTCCATATAATGATAGAATACACCCAAGATTAAATAATATATCTCTTATTTATATTCGTCCACTTAACGCTACTAAAGGGTATATGCTATGCATTAACCATAGTGAGGCTTTGAATGCGTTAAATACCGAGTTAGACACATTACTTAGCAAATTTGACGTGATATATTGCCGTGATAAAAAAGAATTATTACACTATTTTCCTTTAAAAACTCTTCGCGATGTAAATTTGGGTCCTAATCCGTATATACGATCAACTACTAAAGCACATGATATTATGTATAATCGAGATGGTGACAATCCCGAGATAAACTTATGCATACCTATTGTGAAACACTATGAAATGTGTGAAACCATTTTTGAGAATTTAAAAACGAATATTAACGAAAAAACAACAGATTATGATGAATTCTTTAACAGTAGAGTATCCGTGGTATTCAACGCTCTCGAGCGAAGTGGATTACACATACACATTCCAAAATTCGAAGGATACTTCCATCCCGTTGATAGTGAATACGTCTACACTCAGTACAACTTAAAAACACTAACAACTAGACCCAGTAATAAATTTAAAAACGTAAATTATGCCGCACTTAATAAAGAAAATGGATGTAGGCAAGCTTTTATCCCAACTAATGATAAATTTGTTGAGTGTGATATTAGTGCTTACCATCCTAGTTTGTCTTGTCGTCTCATTGATTATAATTTTCCCACTGTGGATATTCACAAACATTTACAATCGCTCTATGGAGTAAGTTATAAACAATCAAAAGAACTAACATTTAAACAACTATACGGAGGAGTATTTAAGGAATATGAACATCTGGAATACTTTAAAAAAATAAAAGAGTATATACGTAATTTATGGTTATTATTTGAGCACGGAGAGGATATAGTGTGTCCGATTTCGAGTTATGTTTATAATAAAAAAGATTATGAAGATATGAATCCGCAAAAATTATTTAATTATTTGTTACAAAACTTGGAGACGTCAATGAACGTTCGTATACTGTGGGATGTACTTTGTTTATTGAAAGGAAAAAATACAAAACTGAGATTATATACATATGACTCGTTTTTATTTGATTGGGATGAGAAGGAAGAACAATTAATGGAGGAGATAAAAGATGTTTTTAAGAAATATAAATTTAATATAAAAATAAAACAAGGTTATGATTACGACTTTAAAAAATAAATCAAATACGTATAATGTGAACTATGATGTGTTAACATCATTAAATAACATTGGAGATTTGAATAATAAACTGTTCTGTACTTTTACTGATCTAAATAGTTTAGATACTTTAATTGAAGAAATTACTTCAAAGTATACAATTATTTACAATAAAATGTTTGTTCTTGAAATTATAGGCAAGGATGAATATGTTGTAACTTATAATGTAGATCAGGGCAATGTACATACGATACCAGAAAATACGATTCTTGTTCATAGGAAGAAAGAATCGAATACGTTATATACTATTAACGCTTTAAATGAATTAATTAAAAAGCTTAATGGTGGTGTTGTTGATACCAAATATCAGGTAGATTGGCAACATTATAAAAATTGTGTATTGCTTACCCAACACAATGAACTAAACCAACTAAATACTAAGATTCATAAAATAATCGAAGTATAGTTTGGCTCCCCAAATCCCATTTTGTATATTGGGACTACATAAACATTAAAATTAAAATAGTAAAGTTATGGATTTAAATGCATTAAAGCAAAAATTGGACACGCTCCAACAAAAAACTCCTGTTGGTGGACAAAAAAGAGACTATAGTCTTACTTTTTGGAGACCTACAGTAGGAAAACAACAAATTAGAATTGTACCGTCAGCTCACAATCCTAAAAACCCATTTACGGAATTAAAATTCTATTATGGTATTACAAACAAAGTTATGGTTTCTCCACTTAATTGGGGTGAAAAAGATCCTATTGCTCTGTTTGCTAAGAAACTTAGAGAAGAGTATACTAAAGAAAATTACTTATTAGCTAAGAAATTAGATGCTAAAACTAGAATCTTTGTACCTGTTATTGTTAGAGGTGAAGAAGATAAAGGTGTTAGATTATGGCAATTTGGAAAATTAATTTATGAAGAATTACTTTCATTAGCAGTAGATGAAGAAATTGGTGATTACACTGATATTGTAAATGGTAGAGACCTCACAATTGAAACAGTAGGACCTGAATCTACAGGTACTCAGTACAATAAATCATCAGTTAGAGTTAGATTAAAAGAATCACCACTTAGTGCTGATGCTGCTCAGGTTGAAAAATGGAAAAAAGACCAACCAGACCCAACTTCTGAATTTAAAAGATTTACTTTTGATGAAATGAAGTCAGCATTAGAAAAATGGTTATCACCAGAAGATCAAGAAGGTGAAATTATATCTGAACCTGCTAGTAATTTTGAAAGCGATGCTCCAAAATCTAATTTTAGTTTAGATACTTCTAATGTAAAGAAGAATAAAGCTGACCAGTTCGACTCCTTGTTTGATGGAGAGGGTAAAAAAGATGATTTACCTTTCTAAATATGGCAAAGAGAAAATCAAAATCATTATCGGCAGCGGTTTCTAAGGAAATTCAAAGTAAGTTTGATTTAGCAAGCTTTAAGAATAAAAAAGGACTCGATAAAAATGTTAAGTTTAAGGACCAAGAATGGTTACCTTTATCAAAAGCATTTCAAGACGTTACTTCTATTCCTGGAGTTCCAATGGGACACATTGTGCTCTTAAGAGGGCACTCCGATACAGGTAAAACAACAGCAATGATTGAAGCAGCAGTATCTGCGCAAAAGCGTAGAATACTGCCTGTATTCATTATTACTGAGATGAAATGGAACTGGGAACATGCAATCCAAATGGGATTAGATATCAACATTCAAAGAGATGATAATGGAGAAATTACTGATTATGATGGTAATTTTATTTATGTTGATAGAGAAACTATTCATTCTATTGAAGACGTAGCTGGATTTATTTTAGATTTATTAGATGAACAAAAGAAAGGTAATTTACCTTATGATTTATTATTCCTATGGGATAGTATTGGATCAGTACCTTGTGAAATGTCTATTAAATCAAATAAAAACAATAACGAATGGAATGCTGGTGCAATGTCAACCCAATTTGGGAATAGTGTAAATCAAAGAATTACATTATCTAGAAAAGAATCCTCACCATTTACTAATACATTAGTTTGTATTAATAAAGTTTGGACAGCTAAAGCAGAATCACCTATGGGTAAACCTAAATTAATGAATAAAGGTGGATTTGCAATGTGGTTTGACTCAACATTTGTAGTTACATTTGGTAATATTTCAAATGCTGGTACATCTAAAATTAAAGCAATTAAAGATGGTAAGCAAGTTGAATTTGCTAAAAGAGTAAATGTTCAAGTTGATAAAAATCACATTAATGGTGTTACTACTAGAGGAAGAATTGTTATGACTCCACATGGTTTTATTAACGATGATGAAAAAGAATTGAAACAATATAAATCTGATAATGTAGCTGATTGGGCTAAAGTATTAGGTGGTGAAGATTTTGACATTGTCGAAGAAAATTATATAGAGAACATTTCGCATTTCGAACAAGAACCAGAATAAAATTATGAAGCATAAAGAACTATTTAAGTTGTTGGACGAGATCCAAGAACAAGGGGAAGAAACTACTCAAAAAAGACATGACAAAGTATTATTAATAGATGGTTTAAATCTATTTTTTAGAAACTTTGCAATGATGAATATGGTAAATCCTGATGGGGTTCATATTGGTGGATTGGGCGGTTTTTTCCGTTCTTTGGGTGCTTTAATTAGACAAACACAGCCTACATCTGTTTATGTAGTATTCGATGGTGCGGGTTCTACGGCAAGCCGAAAGAACCTTCACTCCGAATACAAAGAAGGTAGAAATTTAACTAGAATTACTAATTGGGATGCTTTTGATAATATTGATGATGAACATGATTCTAAAGTAGATCAAATTGTTCGTATAATTCAGTATTTAAAATTATTACCTGTTAAAACTTGTGTATTAGATAAAGTAGAAGCAGATGATATTATAGCAGTATTAGCAGAAAAATTAGTTGAAAAACACAATTCAACTTGTTTTATAGTATCTAGTGATAAAGATTTTGTTCAATTAGTAACTGATAAAATTATTTTATATAGACCAATTGAAAAAGAATATTATACAAAAAACACTGTAAAGGAAAAATTTGGTTGTTTATCTGAAAACTTTATTTTATATAAAACATTATTAGGTGATAACTCAGATAATATTCCTGGGGTTAAAGGTTTAGGTGTTAAAGGTTTATTTAAAAAATTTCCTGAATTACAAACTGAAATATTAACATTAGAAGATATTTTTGACATATCTGCTAGGAAATTTAAAGATCATGTTGTATATTCGAGGATATTACAAAATAGGAATCAAATAGAAACTAGTTATAAAATTATGGACTTAAGTATTCCTATGATAAGTAAAAAAGAAGTAAAATATCTTAATGAAGTAATAGAAGAAGATATACCAGATTTAAATTCCGAAATGTTTATTTCATTTTATAATGAAGATAAATTAGGTGGAATGATTAGGAATTTAGATGTATGGTTAAAAGAATATTTTGAACATTTTAAAGGTTATACAATTTGACATTAACAAGTTTAAATCAATACGGACCAGATTTCCAAATTAAGGTATTATCATCCTTATTAACACATAAAGGATTTTTAACTAATATACATGATATTATTAGTGATGAATTTTTTGAAAATAGTGCACATAAATGGACTATTAAACAAATATTAAAATATTATGATAAGTATCATACAACACCCTCACTTGAAGTATTAAAAGTTGAACTACAAAAAGTAGATAATGAAGTATTACAAATATCCCTTAAAGAACAGTTAAAATTAGCTTATGTAGCATCAGATGAGGATTTAGCTTATGTTCAGGAAGAATTTACTAATTTTTGTAGAAACCAACAATTAAAGAAGGCACTTATGTCTTCAGTTGATTTATTAAAAGGTGGTGATTTTGAAGCAATTAGAATGTTAGTTGATAATGCTTTAAAAGCAGGCCAAGATAAAAATATAGGACATGAATATATTAAAGATATTGAAGAACGTTATAGAGAAAATTCAAGAATTACTATTCCTACACCTTGGCCTAAGATTGATAAATTATTACAAGGTGGACTGGGAAATGGAGATTTTGGTCTTATTTTTGGTAATCCTGGAGGTGGTAAATCGTGGTCTCTTGTAGCATTAGGAGGACATGCTGTCAAAATGGGTTATAATGTAATTCATTATACATTAGAATTAGGAGAAGAATATGTTGGAAAACGATATGATGCTTTCTTTACTAAAGTACCTGTTAATCAGGATGGTGTGTTAAAAGATAGAGCACATGAAGTTGTACCTGAATTAACTGGTAATCTTGTAATTAAAGAATTTCCAACAGGACGTGCTACTATGTCAACAATTGAGTCTCATATCAGTAAAGTAGAGGGAATGGGTATGAAACCTGATTTAGTAATTATTGATTATGTTGACCTTCTTTCGTCAAGAAAGAAAAATCGTGAGCGTAAGGAAGAAATTGATGATATTTATGGAAGCACAAAAGGATTAGCTCGAGAACTTGACATACCCATTTGGTCAGTTTCTCAGGTAAATAGAGCTGGTTCTAATGATGACATTATAGAAGGAGATAAAGCAGCTGGATCATATGATAAGCTAATGATAACAGACTTCTGTATGTCTCTGTCAAGAAAAAAAGAAGATAAAGTAAAAGGAACAGGTAGATTTCACATTATGAAAAACAGATACGGAACAGATGGCTTAACTTTTGCAGTTAAAGCAGACACCTCTACAGGCCATTTTGAAGTACACCACTACAACACTGATTTCGAAGAAGAAAACCTAGTACCTAATTCACAATCTAACAGATTTGATGTTGATACTGATTCTTATGAAAAAAGATCACTATCAGGTAAATTTGATCTTTTAAAGGCAGAAATAAAATAATAAATAACTAATAAAATAATTTTACAATGGCAAAAACATCATTATTACAAGAACGTATCGTTTATAAACCCTTTGAATATCCAGTAGCTCATGATTATTGGATGAAACAACAACAAGCACATTGGTTACACACAGAAGTTCCAATGATGAGTGATGTTAATGACTGGAAACAAAATCTTACAGAGACAGAAAAAACTATCATTGGTTCGATTTTAAAGGGATTTGCTCAAACAGAAACTGTAGTAAATGATTATTGGTCATCATTAGTAACAAAATGGTTTAGAAAACCAGAAGTAATTAAAATGGCTGTTACATTTGGAGCATTTGAAACAATTCATGCTGAAGCTTATTCTTTATTAAATGAAGAATTAGGTTTAGATGACTTTAGTGAATTTTTAGAAGATGAAGCTACAATGGCTAAAATAGAAGCATTAACTGAAGTTAGAGATTCTCATGATGGTACTCCTAATTGGCATGAAAGAGCTAAATCATTAGCAATCTTTTCTGCATTTACAGAAGGAGTTAATTTATTTTCATCTTTTGCTGTTTTATTATCTTTTAAATTAGATAATAAACTTAAAGGTGTGGGTCAAATAGTTGAATGGAGTATTAGAGATGAATCATTACATTCAGATGCAGGTTGTTGGTTATTTAGAACATTATTAAAAGAACACCCAGAATTTGATACTCCTGAATTAAGATCTGACATTGAAGAGGCAGCTAAATTATCTTTAAAATTAGAATTAGATTTTATTGATAAAGTATATGAAATGGGTGATTTAAAAGGATGCCCAAAATACGATTTAATATCATTTATTAAACATAGAGTTAATACTAAAATGAGTGATTTAGGATATGGGGCAATAGTTAATGGTATAGATCAAGACGCAGTACAAAGAATGAGTTGGTTTGATAATCTTTCAGGTGGAAAACAACATACAGATTTCTTTGCAAATAGAGTAACTAATTATAGCAAAGGTGTTCAAAATTGGGATGCCGCATCAATATTTTAATATGGATAATAACTTAATAGCAGATTATAGTCAATGGGTAGCAGGAAAAGAATATCCTGAGTGGATGGATGAAATTTCTTTAGCAACAATATCTAAAGGATACTTACTCCCAGGTGAAACAGTAAAATCAGCATATAAAAGAGTAGCAAACGCATCAGCAGCTAGACTTAAAAAACCAGAATTAGCAAGTAAATTTTTTAAATATATTTGGAATGGTTGGATTGGATTAGCATCACCTGTTATTTCAAATATGGGTACTGATAGAGGATTACCAATATCATGTTTTGGTGTTGATACACCTGATTCTATACGTGGGATTGGTTTAACTAACGCGGAACTAATGAAATTAACAGCATCCGGTGGAGGTGTAGGTATTAGTGTATCCCGCATTAGAAAACGTGGAGAGTATATTACAGGTAATGGTAAATCTGAAGGTGTAGTTCCGTGGTGTAAAATATATGATTCAGCTATTATTGCAACAAATCAAGGTAATGTTCGTAGAGGAGCAGCATCAGTTAATTTAGATATTGAACATGGTGATATAGATGAGTTTTTAGAAATTAGAAGACCTAAAGGTGATCCTAATAGACAATGTTTAAATTTACATCAATGTGTTGTTGTAGGTGATTCATTTATGAGAAAACTTGAAGCTAGAGACTCAGAAGCAATGAATAGATGGGCTAAAGTTTTAAAAGCAAGAATGGAAACAGGAGAACCTTATATTATGTTTAAAGATAATGTAAATAAAAATAATCCTATAGCTTATAGAATGCATAATTTAGATGTTTCTATGACTAATATTTGTTCTGAAATTACATTATTTACAGATGAAGAACATTCATTTATTTGTTGTTTATCTTCTCTTAATTTAGCTAAATGGGAAGAATTTAAAGATACAGATTGTATTCAAACTGCAATATGGTTTTTAGATGGTGTAATGCAAGAATTTATTGATAAATCAAATGGTAAAGATTCATTAAAAAGAACTCATGCTCATGCTAAAAAAGGTAGAGCATTAGGTTTAGGTGTAATGGGTTGGCATACTTTTTTACAACAAAAAGGATTACCATTTAATTCAGTAGCATCAACAGTTCATACAAGAAATATATTTAATAAAATTAGAGGCGAAGCTGAATCAGCATCTATGGATTTAGCAGCTGAATATGGAGAACCTTTATGGTGTAGAGGAACTGGTATGAGAAATACTCATTTATTAGCAGTTGCTCCTACAGTATCTAATTCAGTTATTTGTGGTGGTATTAGTGCTGGTATTGAACCTTTACCTGCTAATGTTTACACTTTTAACGGTGCTAAAGGTACTTTTATTAGAAAAAATAAATCATTAGAAGCTTTACTTGAATCTAAAGGTGAAAATAAAGAAAAATGGTGGAAACAGATGCTACAAGAAGGAGGATCAGTCCTAAACTTACCAGACAATATATTATCCGCAGATGAAAAAGAAGTATTTTTAACATTCTCAGAAACAAATCAATTAGAATTAGTTAAACAAGCAGCTGAAAGACAAAAATATATTGACCAAACCCAATCATTAAATTTATCTTTTGATCCTAACGACTCACCTAAATGGATTAACCAAGTCCATATGGAAGGTTGGAAACTTGGTGTCAAAACATTCTATTATTTGCGAACTGACTCAGTAATTAAAGGAGATTTGGGAAGTAGGCAAGCAGATTGCCTTTCTTGCGATGGATAGATAAATCTAAAAATATCTTCCCATATGTATCGCCAAACATAAATAGATACATTCATGAGGATATTAGTATTAATGGTTGCACTGCTCCTCGCGTTTCCTACCTATTCTCAGGATAAGGAAAAACAAAGAGAAAATAGAATAGAATTAGTAGAGAAAAAAGAGAAACCAAAGAAGAATTTCTTAAAAACGTTTTACAATAACTTCTTTAAATATGCTACCATCTATGGAGCTGGTGACTACAGAGCACCATATGAATCATCTGATAAAAAATATTTAATTAGACAACCTGATGGTGCTGGATTATATGATGTACCAATCGTAGAAGATGTAACTGAGTATTTTCCATCAGATTATAGAATTGGGTTTGGTATTAGAAAATTAGGTAGATTTGGATACGAAAGAAAACCAGGTAATTTTTGGACTGGAGATCAAAATTTAGAAAGACAAAATGCACTTATAGCTCCTACTTCCGCTGTAACAGGTTGGGAGTATTTATTTCACTTTGAAAAAGAAAGACGTAGAGGAGAAGAGTGGGAAAATCAAAGATATTTTTTAAGACACACAGGTAAATATCATGTTGTAAAATTAGAATCTAGATTCCAAGGAGCATTCGATTTCAATTATAATGCTGCAGATGTTAGAGCAAGATTACCTATTGGTAAAAAATTCTCAATATCAGCTGGTGCTGCCTTTAGAACACATGAAAGAGTTTATGGTGTTAATCCATATGAAATTTGGGTTAGTGCTTTAGATGGTAATGGAAACCAAGAAAATTATTGGTATGAATTAGCATATGAATATGGTTATCAGGATGCTTACTACTCAACAGAAATTTACAATCCAATTACAGGACAACAACAAAATGTTGGTGGTTATTTTTGGTACAATCCAGATGGTGAAATTGTAGCATCTTCGGACCCACAATTTAGAGATGGTCCATATAAAAGATTAATTTCAGTTTACAATGAAGAAGTATTAGGTAATACTGGTACATTTGGATTAGTTAGTCCCGTTATAGGTTTTGATTTTTATCATTATAAATCTAAATTCTGGATGCACTTATATGGTTCAGCATTTTTACCTTATCACAAATATGTAGTGGGTGATAAAGATGATTTCAATAGAGTACCTTTATCTTACCTATATAGAAATGATTGGGATCAATATGGTTTAGCTGATGCAGCAGAAGGAGATCAATGGTGGGATTATCAAGCAGGAGCAAATATAGGATGGAAATTAAGTAAATCAGTTGGATTGTTTGCAGAAGGAGAATATACTAGAATGTGGGACTCAGAATTTTTTATTACAACTTTTGGAATAAATTATACATTTAGATAAAAATGGCACAACAAATAGGTGAAGATACTAAAGTCACATTAGACTTAAAAACAATTGGAATGGTAATAACTTTTTTAGTTATGTTAATTGGAATGTGGTTTACATTACAAGCTGACATAGCAGAAGCAAAAGAATTACCACTCCCAGAAATAGACAGAATCGAATATGATTTAAAAGATGAATTAATTCGACAAACAATAATGGATACACAAGACGATGTGGATAAAATTTTATCAGAACTTGAGAAAATTGATGAGCGTCTTTATGAGATCCAAAAAAATAGATAAATATGAGGAAACTAATCCTTATTTTACTTTTTTTAATTCCCTTTACAGCTTTAGGTCAAGATTGGGCTAATGATGATCAATTAGATGAAATAGTAAATAATAAAAGCGCCTTTGGGGATGATGAATCTTCAATAGTAATCATAGAATTTTGGGCAAAATTCAACGAAGCAAATGCATTTTCGGATTGGGACAAATTGAAAGATGTTCAATATTTTCGTGTAGATATTTCTAAAGCTCCAAAGTTTAAAAAAGAATGGAGAGTAAGAATGGCCCCAACAATTATTGTCTGGAGAGATGGAATTGAAAAACAATTTAAGGCAGGACTAGATCTAGAATGTCCTGTAGACTTATCAGAACTTCAAGAATATATTGAAGAAGTTAAAGAAGCTAGCGCTTTTTAATATTTATAATTATAACATTAATAAGGTTCCATCAATAGTTTTATCAATTTTTAAAAACTAGAAATATGGCATTTAAAGATTTGTTTAAAGACGACAACAACATTAACGAAAAATCAGTAGTAGGATTTGCATCCTTTGCTGTAATGGTAATATTTGCAACGACAGATATTATCACTGGATTCTACGGAAAAGAACTCGTAATACAAGATTACATTTATAACTCATTCGTAATCATAACTCTCGGCTCATTTGGTATAGCTGAGGTAGGCAAAATCTTCGGTAAGAAAAAAGACGAAGAATAAATAGTTGCTAGTTATCGTATTGTTTAACTAAAACCCCCAATATATGGAAATTCTAAACAAGATCGGCTCTTGGGCTGATAAACTGACTCACATAGGTGTGTCTTTAATTGCTTTAGGTGTGGTACTAGAAGTACTATTCTCAGGAGCAGGAATCCCTTTTTGGCCTAATTTATCTGTAGTAGATAATATAATGGCTATATTAGGATCACTTAACGCAGAAGGACTACTAGGATTAGTAGGTGCTTTTGTACTGTACCACATTTTTAAAAAGTAAGGAGGTATTCAATATTTATTCCCGTACCACAAGGTACGGGAATTTTTAAAATCATTAAAATGAAAAAATTATTATTATTATTATTAACAACAATGTTCCTACTGGGATGTTCAAAAGAAGAAGAAGTTTTAGTACCATTATTTGAAATATCATTAGATGGTGAATCATTTGATCCGTACGAAAGGTATGCTAAAGTAGAAACTTTTGGAGGAGAAAAATGGGTAGATGGACAATTAAAAAAGATTTTTATCTTGTATCTTCAAATAGATGATGGAGAACCAAGATTAGATAAACAACACTTTTCATTATATTGCTTAGACTCAGATGCAAATGATGATGGTGAATTATTAGATGTAGGAACTTACACTTGGGAAAACCCAGATAACAAATACGCTGGGGTAGAAATACCAGGTAGTGATGAATACATTGTTTGGAACGAAGTGATAGTACAAGATGCTGGTCAATTAGGAGGTGCACATTCAGGGTTAATTTGTTTAACAGCTGAGGGTGAATTTTTTAATCCTTACATTCAAAGAACTATGACTGTATCAATGAGATTAGAAAACTTTCCTATTGGATTAGATATAGACGCTACTCCTTATGGATATTTATTAAATTAATTATGAAATTAGAAGTATTAAGAGTAAGCTCTCAAAAAGATAGTACAAATGGATTATTATTTGATGTAACAACAGATAGGAAATTTTTATGCTATACATTAGAAGACGAAAAAAGAGAAGAAAAAATAATGCATGAAACAAGAATCCCAGCTGGTAATTATAAAATTAAATTAAGAACAGTTGGGGGATTTCATGGGAAGTATGTAAAAAAGTATGGTTCAATGCATAAAGGTATGTTACACGTACAAGATGTACCTGGATTTGAATATATTTTAATTCACACTGGAAACACAGATGAACATACCTCAGGGTGTCTACTAGTAGGAGATACTCAACAACAAAATGTTACGAAATCTAAAAGTGGATTCATTGGAGCTTCAGTAGATGCATACAAAAGAATCTATCCTTCAATAGCAGACGCAATATTGCGTGGAGAAGACGTAGAGATTTCGTACGTTGACTTCGACTAACAAAAAGTAATACTATGTTGAAAAACATTAAAAAAGGAATGTTCCCATTTCTGATAGCATTTTCTGCTTTATCAGTAAGTGCTTCGGCGGCATTCTACTCAGTTTATGGATTAAGCAAATTATTTGCTGGAGCTCAATTTCAAGTTATAATAATGGCAGGTTCTTTAGAATTTGCTAAATTAGTAACAGCTTCATTGTTATACCAGTATTGGGATACAATTAATAAAACGTTAAGAACTTATTTATCTATTGCAACAATTGTATTAGTATTAATTACTAGTATGGGAATCTATGGATTTTTAAGTGCAGCTTATCAAGATACTTATAGTAAGTTAAGTATAGCTGAAAACGAAATTATATTTTTACAGAACAAAAAGGATTTTTATGAAGAAGACGTGGAAAGATTTGATGAAGAACTTAAAAAAATATCGGAAAATATATCCGTTTTATCGAGTGCAAAGGCTTCGTCAATACAAGTAAGGGATACTTCCTCAACTACTGGGTATAGGCAAACTATCTCCACAACAGAATTAAGATTAGCGGCGAAAAGGATTGAAGTTGAGGAAGAAAACCGTAAAAATACATACGCTAAACGAGAAATCGTAGCAGATTCACTTCAGAAATATCAGTTAAAAATATTGGAACTACAAAGTAATAACGAAATATCGGCAGAATTAGGACCCCTGCAGTATCTATCGGGTCTAACCGGTATACCTATGGATAAAATCATAAATGTGTTGCTACTTGTCATAATTTTCGTATTTGATCCTTTAGCAATTTCATTAGTAGTAGCTGCTAATTTTGCTTTTGATAAAGCATATCCAAGAAAAAAATATAGAAAAAATTTATATCAAGAAGATATAGAAGTAAAAGAAGAAAGAAAACTAAGTATGGCAGAAGAAACACTTTTACATGATATCCCTGAAGAAACAAGTGTTATTTACACAGAAGAAGATGAAAAAAGAATGGATGTAATTGGTCAAAATGGAAATGACGGAGAACATTATGAAGAAGAAGAAGTAGCAGAAATGGATAGTGCTGAGTTACCTGAAGAAGTAGTTTGGGTAAATAAAGCTGAGAAAAAAAAGAAAATAATAAAAGAATTATTAGAAGATAGAGGTGGATGGAATGGAAATACTGAAATTACACCCGAAAGAATTGATGAAGCTTATAAAAAGCTAACAGATGACGATGATTTAACAATAAATTACTCAAAATAGTTTGGAGACATGAACATCCTTCATTATGTTGTTCACCGTTCTTAAACATAGAAAAAGAGGCAGCTTACCTGGCTGCCGTTTCAATTAACCCGAATATTAACTAAAACAATTAAATTATGAGAAAATTGATCATTTTATTAGCTATCGCGTTTACGTTTACAGCTAATGCCCAGGTAAAAGGTGATTGGTACGTAGGTACTGGTGACGTTGCAGATGTAGCATGGACTGAATGGTCTATTAGCCCTACAGTTGGATATGGATTTACAGACAAACTAATGGTTGGTTTGAATGTATCTCAAGTAGATTCAGCTGATGATATGGCTTTAGACATTCATGCAAGATACTTTTTTAAAGATTTCTTTGCATATGCTGCAGTTGAAGATTTCGATACTGACCTAATGAAGTTAGGTGTTGGTAAAATGTTTACATTCCACAAAAATGTATTCATCGATCCTAAAGTAGTATACGATGTTAACGCAAAAACAACAAATCTATCATTAGGATTTGGTCTTAAATTCTAAGGAATAGATTAAGATAGGTTAAAGATATATGCGAAGGGGCTTGGTTTACTGAGTCCCTTTTCGTATATTTACACAGTAAATAATAAAAAATAAAAGTTATGAGAGATATGTATGAATTCACAAGAGATGCAATTAAAGCAGTACGTGAAAACCCAATGGAAGCTATAGAATCATTTTTATTTATGGCATTTTTAGGTCTATTTACATGGGCTATGTTATGGATGGGTGCAATTGTAACAGGAGCATATGTTTAAAATAGCACAATCAAAAAAATATATTCAAAAAAAACTAGATAAAGAATATCAAAAATTGAACTACAATCAATTTAGATGGTGGAGATGGTATGATACAAAAAATAAACCACTTCCATATAAAGCTAGTTTTAGGGATAAAATTATGAATGGTGATTATGAATCTTCTCCTTTCTTATTACAAGCAAGGTTATGTGAACATATGATGAATGATTTTTGGGATGAATGTATGCCTGATATTCAAAAATATAATGAAAAAACAAAATTATTAGGTGCAAGAAGAAAAAGATTATATGAAGATCATGATAAAGATGAAAATAATAAATTGCAGGATTTATATAAACAATTTGAAAAAAACTTTCGTATTACAAAAGATGAATTGAATAAAGAGATTGATATATGTATAGGTACCATATTGGATTTATATTACCAAGTGGAAGAAAAATATAGTAAAATTTATATAAAAAGTCGTAGAGGACGACCAGCAAAAAAATGAAGGATCAACAACAAAATGGAAATGCTCAATTAAATTCAATTAGAAATGAGTTTAATGATCGCACAAACAAAAAATCTTTTTTAGGAAAAACTCCAAGAGTATACTGGAATAATTCAAGAAGGTTTAGAACTATTTAAAGTAGTTTGGAAAATTAAAATAGGTTTTGTATAATTAAGTATATGAAAATAAGTCACGAAGTACCAAGTTGTTTATTAACAGCATCCCCTGAATTTAATGACTATGACTATTGTCTACCTCATTTATTAGATCAGGATGAAGAATATCTACAATATTTTAAAAATGCTAAAGAAGCAGGAAGATATGTTATTATGGATAATTCACTCCATGAATTAGGTAAAGCATATGACCATAAAAGATTATTACATTGGATTAATGAATTAGAACCAAATGAATTTATTGTTCCTGATGTTTGGATGCAATGTGGTCAAACAGCAGCTCAAGCAAAATATTGGTTACAATTTGAATATCCTGAAAATACTAAGATTACAGCTGTAATTCAAGGTGAAGATAAAAATCAAGCATATTTATGTGCTAATCTATTACAAAATTTAGGTTATGATAAATTATGCGTTTCTTATGGTGCTACTTGGTATAATGATTTCTTCCCACATGCTAACCCAGATATGGGAAAGGCATTAGGTAGAATACGATTTGTACAAGGTTTATTAAAATTAAAACACCTTAAAGATGTTAAATATCATTTATTAGGGTGTTCTATACCTCAGGAATTTGGATGGTATGATAATCATCCACAAATAGAATCACTTGATACTTCAAATCCTGTTATGGCGGCTTTAGAAGGAATCCAATATTCTGAACATGGTTTAAATAGTAAACCCAAAGCAAATATGAATGATCATTTCAATATGGCTTGGGAAGATGTTGACTATTTAGACGTTTTACATAATGTAAGGAAATTTAGAGAAATTAATGGTTTTAAAAAAATAGATATATGGCCGAAATAATTAAACATGCATTAGGGTTTTGTGGAGAACATTGGCATCCAAATATTTGGACACTTCTTACAGGAGGGTTTGGATTGGTTGCTATTTATTCGTATACTATATCCTATATAAAATGCAGATTCAAGCATTTAAAGAAAGCGTTTGCCTATACGCTTAATAATACCTGGCAGAAATTTAAATATTAATAATTATGAGTAAACACGCAGTTGTTTCGCTAAGTGGGGGAATGGATAGTTCCACACTTTTACTTAGAGCGTTATCTGAGTACGATTCAGTTACAGCTTTATCTTTTGACTATGGTCAAAAACATAGAGTTGAACTAGAAAGAGCACAAGCTCTTGTAGATTATCTAGCTAGTAAGGGTCACAATGTAACTTACAAACAAATTAAACTTGATGGTTTAGTTGAATTGTTAAATTCTGCTTTAGTACAAGGTGGAGATGATGTCCCAGAAGGACATTATGAGCAAGATAATATGAAAGAAACAGTAGTACCTAACAGAAATAAAATGTTCGCTTCTATTACTCAAGCAGTAGCTTTATCTAAAGCAAATGCTACAGAAGAGCAAACAGATATTGCTTTAGGTATCCATGCTGGTGATCACGCTATTTATCCTGATTGTAGACAAGAATTTAGAGATGCTGATGATGAAGCATTTAGAGTTGGTAATTGGGATGCTGATAGAGTAGGTTATTTTACACCTTATTTAGACACAGATAAATTAGGTATTCTTCAAAATGGAGAATATTTGTGTAGTGTGCTAAATATTGATTTTGATGAAGTTTATAAGAGAACAAATACATCTTATAAGCCTTATCCAAGTGGAAATAGTGATTACAAATCGGCTTCTTCAGTAGAAAGAATTGAAGCATTTATTGCTTTAGGAAGACCTGATCCTGTTCAATATGAAGATGAAACGGGTGAGGTTAGCTGGGAAGTAGCTAAATCTTCAGTTGAAAAAGTATTAGCTGATTATTCAGCATAGTACAAATGGCTCGTGGTGTAACTGGCAACACGTCTGGTTTTGGTCCAGAAGAGTTCAGGTTCGATCCCTGACGAGCCAACAAATAAAAAAGGAAAAATATGTGCATGTCAGGAATACATTACGAAATTGAAGACGAATTTGAAGAGGATCTTATAGAAGTCGATCCAAAATTAATTTGCAAATACTCAGGACTTCTTTCAATATATGCTTATGAATAAGTTTTTAGAAAACAAATATACAAAATTAGTATTTAGCATTGCTATTATGGGCTCTGCTATTCCATCTATTTACCAAGATTTTACTTATGGACATGATGGAGAATGGACACATTATGGAATGATGTTAGTTGGAGTTTTATATTTTATTGAATCATTACTTTGGACATTAGACTTATGGAAAACAAAATGAAAAAAGAATTAAGAAAAGTAGTACAAAAGTACGAAGATATTATTTTTGAAGGTCAAAAAATAGACATAAATGATTTTTACAATGTAAAAAGAGAGTGTTTAAAAAGAGAATATATGGATCTAATAGACATAATGAATGTTTTAGAATCTATGATTGAAAAAAGACATAATGATCTTATGAATCGTAGATTAAACATTTTAACTATCTGGTCTACTATATTTTTACCATTATCCTTTTATACTGGATTATGGGGAATGAATTTTGATGATGTTCCCTTAATATCAGATGACCATGGTTTTTGGATATTTGCAGTTTTAACAATTGGTACAATAGTAGGAATGTGGGTTTACTTTAAAAAAAATAAATGGATATGATAAATTTTCCTCCATACGAAAAATTAAGAGAAGAGTTTCAAAAAAATAGAGCAGTAAGTATATCTCCTATTTTAACAGATGAAGCAGCTAATGAAGTACACCAGTTTTATTTTAATAAACTAGATAAAGATTGGACGTATATAATTTATCCTGATTTTGAAGTACATGAGGAATATTTTATGCCTAGAATTTCATTTGATGATCCTACTAGGGAAGATAGAATAAAACATAGTAGAAAAACTTTAGATGAAGGTGGTTTTGCTTATATGTACAAAAGAACTCAACCATCAGATGATGATTATGGTTTACATCCTATTTTAAAACAATTTTATACTCCTAGATTTAGCCAATATTTAAGTAAAATAACAGGTTATGATAATTTAGTAACAGCTGATAAAAATACTTTTGTATCATGTTACACAGCAGGAGATTTTAATGGTCCTCATACTGATGGAGATAATGGAAGATTAGCATTTGTATATCATTTATCCAAAGATTGGAGGCCTGAATATGGTGGTTTATTTTTTAGAATGGATGATGATTTTCATACAGTAAATAAAGTAGTAGTTCCCCCATTTAATTCATTAACTATTTTTGATACTAAAGGACATGGTACATCAGGTACACCTCATTTAGTAACAGAAGTAGCTCAAGCATGTACAAATAAAAGAATAGGTTTTACAGGATGGTTTCAATAGATAAAAACAAGGTTTATATATTTGATGATATTATACCAGTTAGCACACAAGATGCTTTAGTTGATAAAATTGGAACTATAGAATGGAGATTAGCTAGGAAT
>VMHT01033355.1_pt1 | contig 26730 bp, 16 predicted proteins | sample 4693611 | NCBI WGS metagenome assembly VMHT01 (sample SAMN12280063, study PRJNA550983) | marine metagenome | isolation source: seawater sampled from same location over 5 years 0.02-0.2 micron viral filtrate | place: USA: collected off the coast of southern California halfway between the port... ...
GGGGTGGAACAGCTGACGGTACGCCCCCGTGCGCACCTCGTCGATCACCGTCGGCTCGAGATCGAGAAAGATGCATCGCGGCACGTGCTTCCCGGCGCCGGTCTCGGAGAAGAACGTGTTGAAAGAATCATCTTCCGCGCCGATGGACGCGTCCGAGGGCATCTGGCCACTGCGGTATCGCGAAAAAATCATAAGAATCCGTCAGTCCCGCGTCGTCGTCCCGTTCAAATTTCCAACAGTCAAAAACGCGCGTCTGCGCGCGCGAATGAATGAATGAATGGAACGCATCGTCGTCGACGCGCGTTCCGGGTCATCCATCGCGCGTCATCGCGTCCATCGCGTCGCCGCTCGCTCGACGCACTCCGGCTGGATCCCGTGTTCGAGGCAGTACAGCTCCCAGCACGAGTTCCCCGTCTGGATCCCGGCTTGGCCGATGTGAATGGAGATCACCTCGCGCATGGCGTCGGTCGTTCGGTCCGTCGCGCGCGCGCGTAAATTCCCGTCACCGACCGATTCGTCGAGGCGTTCGCGGTCGTCGGCGAGCGATTCGAGGTCGCTGCGGCGATGACGCGCGTCGAGAAGTGCCGCTCGAGACGTTCGCGGGCCGTGCGGCGTCGCGGTGGTCCCCCTCGAGTCCCTCGTCGCTGGGTCACGACCCGTCGATCGAGGCCGCGCCCGCACATCGCGTCGCGATGCGATGGCCGTCGACGCGGCGTCGCGGCGACCGCGTCGACGCGACGGTCGCCGCGGACCCGCCGACGACGCGGGCGCGCGCGACGACGCGCGCGGACGAGCTCGAGCGCGCGCTCGCGCTCGAGCGACGCGCCAGGGCGCTCGAGCGCGACGCGGCGAGGGACGACGCCGAGGCCGCGGGCGAGCGCCTCGCGCGGGCGCGCGCGGACGGTGAACGGTCAGCGGAAGAGCGCGAGCGCGCGTCGGCGCGCGAGGCGGAAGCGTTAGCGCGGTGCGCGACGGCGGAGGGAGCGCTGGAGGACGTGTGTCGCGCGGCGACGGCGTTCGCGACGGCGTGCGCCGAGCGCGGATTGGTGGAGGCGGACGTCGCGCGCGCGGCGGAGAACGATCCGATGATTTGGATCGAGCGCGATGGGACGACGCGGGAGCGCGTGGGGGATTTGCTGACGGCGGTTTTGGACGCGCACGTCGCGGCGTGCGCGGATTACGAGACAAAGTTGGCGTACGCGAGGGCGCGACCGCCGTCGTCGGATGACGTCGAGGCGTACGAAGCGCGGCTGCGGGCGGAGGTGGAGCGATTGCTCGAAGACATGGCGCTCGAGCGCTCGTCGCCGAGCAGCGGTGGTAAAAAGCTCTACAGGACGCCGGACGTGAAGAGCGGACGAAGCCGAGGCGCCGAGATGCGCGAGATTGAAGCCGAGCGACGCGAGTTACAGGAGACGTTGGCCGAGGTGCAAAGGCGGATGCACACGCTCGCCGAAAGCAGCGACGCGATCGAAAGCGAGCTGCGCGAGCAGTTGAACGCGTCGCGGCGAGAGTCCGCGGAGCTTCGCGCCGAGATGGAGACGGTTTTAGAGGAGCGCAGCGTCGTGGTCAACAAGCTGGAAGTCGAGCTGCGACGACTCGAGCGATCTCAAGAAGACGCGGATCAGGAGACGCGTCGTCTCTCCCTGTCCGCGCGAGAGAAGGACGCGGAAATCGCGACGCTGAAACGTCGCGCGGAGGACCTCGCGTCCGAAGGCGCGCGCTTGAACGAAACGCTCGATAAACAGCGTCAGCTCAAAGACAAGCTCGAGGAACAGCTCGCGGCGAGCGAAGCGCGCGTCGAAGGTTTGCTCCAAGAGATTGACGCCATGGACGCGGCGTCGGCGCAAGCCTCCATGCACGTGAGCAACGCCATGGCGAGCGCGTCCGAGGCGCATCAGCGCAGCTTGCAGGAGATGCGAGCCAAGCAGGCGGAAGCCGAGGCGTACATCGAGTCGCTCGACTCGCGCCTCGGGGCGCTGGAGGAAGAGAGAAACGCGCTGCGACGCGAGTTGGATCGAGCGTACGCGCGCGAAAAGGACGCGCGCGTCAGGCTTCAAGAGACTGAAAAACGCTCGAACGAGCTCACGGGCGAGATCAACGCGTTGCTCGAGCAAGACGCGAGACGCAATAGCGTTCGCGAACACGCGATGCTCGAGCACGTCGCGCGCACGCCGCCCAGGGTCTCCTCGCGCTTCGCGCGCGCGAACGGCGCGTCGACGAGCACGAAAAAACTGCACGTTCACGAAGTCTCGGACGAAGAATCGGATGGCGAAGAATTCGTCGTCATTCGCCGGCGTTCGGCGACGGCGCCGAACAGTCCCTTCATGGTGGCCGATTCGCCGCGCGGCGCCCGTCAATTCAACGGTTTGAACAGCGTCAATTCCGCGCTCGCGCGCGCGCGCGCCGAATTCATCGAGGCACGCGCGAAACGCGACAGAACGGTGCGAAAGATGGAAGAATTTTAGGAGGGAGGGGGATTTGTTTGTATACGCTAGCTTGTATGTAGTACACGAGATGACATCAATCGTAGTAGTGGCTCACGAGAAAATTCTCCACGAACCTTTGTCCGCCGACGTCGAGCCACGACGTTCCGTCGCCCGCGATGGCGCTCAGATTCGCCTCGTGCTCGCTCGCAAAGTCCCTAATTTCGTCCAGTCGCGGACGTCCGCCGTCTCCCAACAGCAGCCCGGGCTCGCGTTCGATCAAAAACTTCCGCACGTTGTCCCAGCGCACGCGCCGCTCCAGCGCCTCCAACGCGTCCCGCGCCCTGCGCTCAAAATCCTCGTCGTTCGCGCGCTGCGACAGCAAGCGCGGCTCGACGGCGATCATGTGCGAGACGTCGCTCTCGTCGCCCACGAGCGCGCGCAGCAGCACGAGCCGAGCGACGATGCGTCGAGCGTCGAGCGATTCGGCGTCGAGCCGCTCGAGCGTTTCCGCGGACAGCGACGTGAGCGCGGCGATGCGCTCGACGCCGACGCGCGACGCGCGCGAGGCCGTGGACGCGCGACGCGCGGTCGCGGATTCGCCGCCGCGGCGCGCGCGCCGGGAGACGGCGGGATGAGAGACGACGACGGCGGCGGCGGCGCGGCGCGACGTCATGCTCTGCGGACGCGTCGGTTACGCGAGGGAGGCGTTTAATTATTGATATTATCGAGCCTTTTCGCGGGCGATGGCGCGCCAGCCGATGTCTCTGCGAGTGAAACCGCCCGGCCATTCGATGACGTCCACGGCCTCGTACGCGCGCTCGGCGGCTTCGGTGATGGAGGATCCGTAGGCGGTGACGCCGAGGACGCGTCCGCCGCTGGAGACGACGTCGCCGTCGGCGTCGGAAGCGGTGCCGGCGTGAAGGACTTTCACCCCGTCGATCGCGCCCGCGGCGTCGAGGTTGGTGATCTTTTCGCCCTTGGCGTACGAGCCCGGATAGCCTTCGGCAGCCATGACGACGACGACGGCGGAGTCGTCGGACCACGTCACCTCGGCGTTTTCGAGCGTCCCCGTGGCGGCGGCGAGAAGGAGCGCCGTCAGGTCGCTCGTGAGTCGCGCCATCAAAACTTGGCACTCGGGATCACCGAATCTGATGTTGTGCTCCAAAAGTTTCACCGTGCCATCCTTGGAGATCATCAATCCGGCGAAAATGACACCCGTGAACGGGCACCCTTCGGCAGCCATGCCGTCCACCGTCGGCTTGATGATGTCTCGCATCACCACGTCCGTGATCTCGGGCGTGACGACGGGAGCGGGAGAGTACGCACCCATACCACCCGTGTTCAAGCCGGTGTCGCCGTCGCCCACGCGCTTGTGGTCTTGCGCGCTCGCCAGCGCCACGGCTTTGCCGCCGCCGACGACGGCGAAAAAGGACGCCTCCTCGCCGTCCAAAAACTCCTCCACGACGATTTCCTCGCCGGCGCTGCCGAACATGGCGCCCGAAAGCATATCATCGACCGCGTTCAACGCGTCTTCGATCTCCATGGCCACGATCACGCCCTTACCCGCGGCTAAGCCATCCGTCTTGACGACGATGGGCGCGCCCTTGGACTCGATGTACGCCTTCGCCTTCGCCGCGTCCGTAAACTTGGCGTACTCCGCGGTCGGAATCTTATACTTGGCGCACAAATCCTTCATGAACGCCTTCGATCCCTCCAACCGCGCCGCGCTCTTGCTCGGCCCGAACACCGGCACGCCCGCCGCCGCGAGCGCGTCCGCCAACCCGTCCACGAGCGGCGCCTCGGGTCCGACCACCACCAGCCCGATCGATCGCTCTCGACAGAACCCCACCACCGCCGCGTGATCGCTCTCATTCAGCGTCACCGTCTCCACGCCGCGCTCGCGCGCGATCCCCGCGTTTCCCGGCGCGCAATACAGCGTCCCCGCGCTCGCGCTCGACGCCAACCTCCAGCACAGCGCGTGCTCCCCCCCCCCCCCCCCCACGACGAGCACGTTCGTCTTCGCGCTCGACGCCCGCGCGACGCCGTCCCGCGTCGCCCGCGTCGCGACGAACCGCACGACGCGCGTCGTCCGCGCCGTCCGCGTCGCTCGCGTCCCTCGTCCCGCGCGCGTCCGCGCCGTCGTCGTCGTCGTCATCGTCGCGCGCGTCGTCGCGCGCGCGCGTCCCAGCACCGCGCACCGCGCCGAACCCATCGCCGTCGTCATCGCCGTCGCCGTCGCCGTCGGTTGTCGCCGTCGTCGGCCGCGCGCGCCGCGGTCCGTCGCGCGCGCCGTTCGAACCGCCGCGCGCGCGTGCGAAAGTACGAAACCCCATCCTCGATCGCGCGCCGTATCCCATCGATCGCGCCGTCGATCGCGCGATCGATGCGTCAGCAGATACGGCGTCGATCGCGCCCCGCGTGACGGGTCGTGACTCAGCGCCGAGGGGGTCGACGGGCCGTCAAAAAAAACCCGCGCCGGGCGACGCGACGACGCGCCGCGCGACGCGAGGGCGGCGTCGGACGCGCGACGACGCGACGCGCGCGACGACGGGCGACGCGAATTCGCGACGCGCGCGACGACGCGACGCGCGCGTTCGAGGGGAATATTTTTAATCTCAAAACGCGCTCGCGAACGGGCGGTTAGGGGATGACGACGACGGCGGCGACGCGCGCGATGGGGGGGCGCGCGCGCGTCGCGCCCTCGCGCGGGGCGCGACCGACGCGCGGCGATCGCGCGGGCGCGCGCGGACGGGTGATGGGACGCGTGCGCGCGGTGAGCGCGACGCCGGACGTGTCGAGCGAACAAGAATTTAACGCGTACATCAAGAACGTGAACGCGGAGATCGAACGCGCGCTGGACGCGTCGGTGCCGATGCATTATCCGGAACGCCTGAGCGAGAGCATGCGATATTCGCTGCTGGCGGGAGGGAAAAGGATTCGACCGGCGCTGTGCTTGGCGGCGTGCGAACTCGTGGGGGGGACGATGGAGGTGGCGATGCCGACGGCGTGCGCGCTGGAGATGATTCACACCATGTCGCTGATCCACGACGATTTGCCGAGCATGGATAACGACGACTTTCGCCGCGGCAAGCCGACGAATCACAAGGTGTACGGAGAGGAGATGGCGATTTTGGCCGGTGACGCGCTGTTGAGTCACGCGTTTGAGTACATCGGAAGAGAAACGAAAGGGGTGAGCGCGGATAAAGTGCTTCGAGTGATCGTCGACGTCGGAAAGTGCGTCGGGAGCGAGGGGTTGGTCGGCGGACAAGTCGTGGATATCATGTCCGAGGGCGCGGACGAGGGCACGGTGACGATTGATACCTTGAAGTACATTCACGCACACAAGACGGGAGCGTTGCTCGAGGTGAGCGTCACGGCTGGTGCCATTCTCGGGGGGGCGAGCGAAGAGCAGATCGGGAAGCTGGAGCGATACGCGCAAAACATTGGTTTGGCGTTTCAAGTCGTCGACGACATTCTCGACTGCACGGCGACGAGCGAAGAGCTCGGGAAGACCGCGGGTAAGGATATGGCCGTCGGCAAGTCCACCTATCCCAGTCTGGTCGGCATGGAAGAGTCCAAGCGCATCGCGGCGGATCTCATTAGTAAGGCAAAGCAAGAGTTAGAGGGCTTTGACCCGGTGAAGGTCAAGCCGCTCATCGGTTTGGCGGATTACATTCAAAACAGAAAGAACTAATGGCAAATTTTAGACGACGCCTGCGATGACGCGTAACACACGGCGTGTGCACATTGTAATGCGACGGCACAAGATTTTAAGCATCAAATCGAAAATCTAATTATTATTACACATCGTTCGATGGGCTTTACATCGTCCCCGCGGCTTTGGCGTTGATTGAATTCATTCTTTGCCGCAAACGTTGGAGATCTGTCATGGCTTCGTCCACGTCGACGACTTTTGTCGGCGCCGCGACGTCGGCACCAACGTTATCTTGGATCTGCGCGAGACGTTCTCGATACGCTGCGGCGCTCGATTTCGCCTCCGCCACCGGAGACGGAATCGGCGCCGCCCCCGCGAGGTTTGACGGACTCTTTCGTAAACGCGCTGCTTCGACTTTTTGTAAGCCACGCTTGATGTACATCTGAAACGCTTCACTCGTGCGCTCGAGCTGAGGCGTTAAGTCCTCCTCGGGATGTTCTTGAGTGAACAAATACAGCTCTTCCAAGCCTTGACTCGTGGTTTGCTTTTCACCAATCTTTTTAAAGATGGCCACCAACCGACTCTTTGCATTCACCCCAGGGCTCGTTTGCAACTTGCTAGATGACTTCGCGGACGGCGTGGCGTTCGACTTGGGCGCCATCAAGTTGACGTCGATGAAGGAGTAAATCATCGGCGACGGCACAGCGGAGCGAGGCGGAACGCTGGTGCAGTATTTGAAGACATCTTCTCCGACGCGCGTGGTGATCGTGTGCAGCAACGTCTTCACCGCGCGCAAACCTTGGTCCTCTACCTTGGCGCGCGCGTTGATTTCATCGATACCGATCGCTACCAGATATGTATGAATGCCTCCAAGTACTGTCGGGATATGTACGTTGTCGAACGATAGTTGCATCGACCGAGTGAGTTTGATGAGACACTTTACGAGTAACCCGTCGAAATGCGCCGGGACGTTGAGCGGGCGATCGTGCAGCAACGTCAAGAACGCTACGAAGGAATACGACCGCGTGCAGTTCTCCATCATCGCAATCATCAACATATTTGCAGCCTTGATCAAGGATTCTCCGTCTTCGAGCGTCAAAACGCGTTCGTCGAGAAGAATGAGCAATAATTGCTTGATGAACGCACGCTGCGTGGGTTCAGTGATCGCCGTCGCGAAGGCTCTATCTTGATGGACTTGCATCAATGCATTCAGAATGTATCTGCACGCACGCGTACCCTTCGCCGGCGATGCGATGGCAGTAACGAACACATGCTCTATGCGCTTAGCCAAAGAATGCACCAATCCGTCAATGTCACCGACCATGGCTGCGTGCGCGACGACGTCCTCTTTTGCCCTCACGATCTCGTGGCACACACTCTTCATTGCTTCAACGGCGACGCTTTCGTCGACGTCATTCACTCTCTTCAACGCTTTAGACCAAGTCGACTCGTTGAGATCTTTTGTGATAGAGACGACGGGCTTAGACGGCGCCTTTGGCGTGTTTGCGCCAACGAACACGTCGGGGACGACGGGTGCGGGGGCGCTCGACATTTCGACATCCGGCGTCGTCTCTTCCTGACGCAAAGCAAAAGGCGTTCGTGAGGGTAATACGTGCATAGATTGCGACACCAAACTTTTTCCTTCCTGAAATGTAGAAGAGTTCTCGCGAATCGACGCAGAAGACATCATGTCGGCGAGTTTTGCCGTGGCAAAAGTGGACGCATCGACGCTTTTACTCAACGACGCGCCATCCAACGCGCTCGCGATTGGAATTGGATCAAACTTGAGCCAATCTCCGGGAGTACCTTCGTTACTGAGACTCATTTCCCGAGCAACTCTAGCAAACTTGTCGCTTATGACGTCCTTAACTTGCTCGTTAGAGACTTTGCCGACGCGTTTCCAGACGCCGTCGCCGGCGACTTTGTACGCCGAAGCGAGGCAATTCAAAGCGCAGTTTCTCAGACTCATATCACGAGTCTCGACTAACTTGGCAACTTCCTGTAATGTCTTATCCTCTCTGAGACACACCAATAAACCATGACGCTCAATGAGTCGGCCTATTTCTTCGAGGCATTCGGCGCGCGTCCGCGAGCTCTTCGTTTCCACGACACCCGTGGTGAGGTAGCCGACAAATTTTGACGCCAAGTACACAGTCGGAACGGCGCGATAAATCGATCGAAACTTTTCACGAACGCTCTCAATACTGTGACCAGACTTCTCTACGATCACTGGAAGTAATATGGCAGCTTCCTGTTCGACGATCTTGTAATCCAAATCGCTCGCGGCGTGAAGTGAATCTAAAACCACGTCGAGGACTCGATTCATTACTTGCGTGTTTGGACTCGCCTCGCTGATGAGTAGCATGAGCCAACGAAGTAATAAGTCAAAGCTGTTGACCAATTCAGCTTCATCGGACTTGATTGCCTCATCGATAGAGTCGAGCGCCGCGAGTCGCGCTTTGACATCGTTCGTGAACATCATTTTATGCACGTCGGCTCGAAAGTACGCTCGACTCGCAGATTTCACGTCCTCAGACAATAACATCAGATCCTCGTCACGTAAAGTCTCAAACTTCATCGCCTTGCGCGGATACTTGCGAATACGAACTGCTTTGTCGGCGTCGATGAGGAAAACAGGACCACTTTGTACCATGACGGGGGCATCGGTTGACTTTGCGACGCCGCCACCCAGCGCGGCGGCTTTACGCGCCGCATTCCTGGCAGCCGCTGACCCTTTCAACGCATTCGTCGCCATGACCGCCATGGCTGCACTTTTCATATTCGTCGCCGGTTTGGAACGATTTAAGTGCGCTTCGAGCGCGATTTTCAATTCCTTACCGAGCGATTTCGCCATGGTGAGCACTTTGTCGGCGTCGACTTTTGACGAGATGGCTTCCATCAACGCCGCGCTCGCCTTTCTTGATTCCGTCGCCTTGTCATTCAATCCAACAGCGGCAAAGTGCACAGCACTGCAGTGAATCACATCGTCAGCGCATTGGTCTCGGCCATACGTTTCCATGCACCACTCTATCGCTTCTTTTTTACCCTCGGCTGTGATTTTCGCAGAGTACTCTTGAAACTTTTCCGCCATCGTTGGTAAAACTTTTGCAAGCCCCGCCGAAGTTACCCAACACGTGCACGCTTTCAACGCTGCCTCGCGCACGTTTTTCTTGCTGTCACCAAAGTACTTGACGATGTCACATAAAGTTCCTCGACCAACTTTATCGATGGGCGATCCGATAGCGAGAGCGAGCTCGCCGGCGATGTTGAGCGCCGTGACGGCGAGCATTCTATTGGAATCTGCAAACCGCGCGTTGAGCGCCTTGAACAAATCGCCTCCGGTCGGTGTAATGCGATTATTTGCGCCTCTCAAAATGTTTCCAAGTTCTTCCAAAGCCGCCGCGCGGGTCTTCCAGTTGGAATCATTCATGTTGCTCAGAAAGCTGTCGTTGATTTTCGCGCTTATGTCGGCTCGCGGAGCTTCAACGACCGCCGCGTTCGGCGGTGGCGCATTCGTAGTACTAGGTATCGAAGCGGCACGCGACGCACATGGTACAGATGACGGCATTCTGACTTGCCTCTTTGCCTTTATCTCACCTTCGAACGGATTACGCGCAAACTCCACTTCTAAACTACGCAACTGTGCGTCTTTCAAGCCGGCAAGCGAGTCCTTAACGCTCGGACCGATGCCCGCGTGTAAGGCGCCAAGCAGCTTCGCCCCACCGCCTTTTATCATGGGATTTGGCGTTTCTAGCGCATCTCGACCCCAGGCTACCATCATATCCGTGTCTAAACACTCCACGCCGAACTCTTCCACAGTCGAACTTGCCCAGTTCAAAGCGCCGACGACGACTTTTGGAGCCTTGGAATTTCCAGTCTTCTCTCGAAGACGTGACATGATGATCCGCGGTCCTAAAGCCTCTGAAAACGCCAGCAAACTGTCACTCGCTCGAGTACCGAGCTTAAAACAGCTAAGTTTTTCGCCGAGAACGTCAAGCGCGGCCGCAACGTGCCTGTACTCGAAGCAAGGCTGAGCGCTCAAAATTTTTAGAGTCTCAAACATTTTATCCATGACTTGGAAGTTGCTATCGCTCCATCCAGGGAACGATGCAAGACCAATCACGAGCGCATCACACGCGTCACCAGACGTGTCTTTCAGTGTTGTCACTATTTCGACGACAGACGACATTCCCGCAAGTCGAGCTTTCCAATCCGCGCTCTTCAAGTTGTGTATGACTTCCTCACTCAAAAGCGCGACAATGCGCGCTTCGGCATCATCTTTCGATATTGTTGGCGCTAATTCAACGATAACTTCCTCAGTGGAAGCTTTGACAGCGATGGTTTGTCTCTTCGCTGTGCCCGTCATATCTGATGGCTTTACGCTCATCGCGCGCTCGACGCTGCCGCTCGCCGGCGGCGCTACTTTTCCAATCATACTCGATTGTTGCACAGACGGTGGATTCGGCGCCAATACACCAGCTTTCGGCGCACCCGACATCAATTCTTCGATTTTAGACTTTTTTCCAGCATCGATATCCATCAATAAGAACTCGATCGACTTCATACCACCACTCGCTTTCGCGCAAGTTGCGAGCGTCTGCAGCGCGCCGTTTCTCGCATCCGCGTTCGACGCACTCGTGCATTTCACAATGGGAGGGACAATAACCTTGTGCAAACTACTCAATGAAGAGCGAGTCATATACTCGAACGTTCTCTCCAGCCACTTGAGCGTTTCGATCTGAACTTTGGGAACTTTGTGCGCCAGCGCCGCGCACACTTCGTCGACAATCTCTGCGAGCTCAAAACAATACTTGACAGACTCACTCAGTGCATCCTGAATGGCCGCGATGACGGCTGCAGTCTTGTCTTTCAACTTATCGAGCATACCGGGTAAAAGTATACGAGCGTCTCGGGTCCATTCTTTTCGTGCGCCCTTTGCCAGCGCTGCAGCGGCTCTCGCGGCCTCGGCGATGCACGCCACGTTGCTATCTTTTGTGATGACTTGCTTCAAAGCTTTGGATACGTCTCCGTAATCGCCCGACGACAACTTCGGCGCGCTCGCGAGTTTCGTGAGCGTTTGAAGCGCATAGAGACGTTCCTGCCACTTCTTACTGACTATGCCGTCCCAAAACTTTGGATTTTCCCCTTCGCCCGGTTTCTCGAGAAGCGGAAGAATGCTCTCCGGTTCGGAATAATCGTACGCGTCAGGTGCAGCAACCGGCGCCGTCGTCGTCGTCGTCTCTGTGTCCCGTGAGGGCTTTTGTACCACGACAGCGCTCCCATCGTCGCCGGATGTGGAAGCCATCGCGGAATCTTGCGCCGCTTGATCTTTGCGCAAAAATCGCGTCGGTCGAGCGTTCGCCTCGACGCTCGAGATGGCTTTGTTCACGTCTGCTTGCATAGCCTCCCGCATCTTATCTATCAAATCGCGCTTCACCGCTTGCGCTCCTAACCATTTCGTCATCTCCACCGTGATATCTTTCGCCGTCGAGCGAACCTTGGCATCCTTGGCGTCGAACAACGGCGCCAGCCCCTTCAAAATCGCGCTCGCCGGCACCACCTTTGGCGTGCCAAACGACGTCACCGCCATCAACACCGCGTTCGTCGCCGCGAGCGCGAGTTTCGGTATCCTATTCAAGCTCGCCTTTAATAACGCGTCCAACACCGCATCGCACTGTTCCAACTCAATCAACAGCATGCAACACTCCGTCGCTCGCTCCGCCGCCTTCGGTCGTCCGCCCAGACCCTTCGTCGTCAAATTCCCCAGCATGTCCTCGGCCACCTTCTCCGCGTAGCTCACGTCCGCGATCGTCAGCATCGCTCGCACGGCATCTAAGCCCGCGTCGAGCGCCGCCGCGTTCCCATCGGCGCACGCTTTCACCGCACAATCTCCTGCGTTCGTCGACGTTCGCGTTTTCCAGCTGTCAGTCGCTGTTTAAATCCCCCTCCGCGCTTCATCGCTCCCGCGACACCGTCTCCGCGCGCGCTCCCGCGCCCATCGACGTCGCATCGCGCACGCACCGAACGCGACGACGTCCGCGTCGTCCTCCATCGCTCTCGCGCGCGCGCATCGCTGCGCAATCGCGTCGTAACATTCGACTCGAGCCTTCCAGTGCGCGTGCGCGACGCGATCTCTCACGGGCAGCGCGCGCGCCAGGCGCAGCGCCTCGTCCTCGTCCGCGGACATCGGGCGCGCGCGCGCGACGCGCGTGCGTTCGCGCGCGTGCGTTCGCGCGCGCGCGTCGGTTCGCGCGTCGGCGTCTGACGCGTCGCCGCATCGCGTCACTTCGCGTCTTCGAGCGGCATGACGACGACGCGACGCGCGCGCGCGACGCGCGCGACGGCGGTGGCGCTCTTCGCGTGCGCGGTCGTCGCGCCGGGGGCGTGCGACGCGCGCGCGACGACGCGAGGGACGCGCGCGAGCGTCGGATTACGGCGCGAAGAGCGCGGAGGAGCGATGGCGCGCGACGGCGACGCGGTGACGACGCTGCCGGGATACGGCGCGCCGCCGTCGACGCAGTATTCTGGATTTCTCGATGCGTCGGCGTCGACGCCGGGGACGGCGCTGCACTACTGGTTCGCCGCGAAGCGCGACGGCGACTGGACGCGCGCGCCCACGCTGTTGTGGATGAACGGAGGCCCGGGATCGAGCTCAATTCTCGGATTTCTGCAAGAACAAGGCCCGCTATTGGTGAACGCGAGCGGTGGGTTGATGGAAAATCCGTTCGCTTGGACGAAGTATGCGAATTTGGTGGCGTTGGAGTCGCCCGCGGGGGTGGGATGGAGCTATTGCCAAGAGATGACGGTTGGCGGCGACTGCTCGAACGACGACGTGAGCGCGGCGCGAGACGCGGCGGCGGCGGTGGTGGATTTCTTCCATCGAAAATTTCCAGAGCTACGGTCAAATAAGTTTTACGTCACCGGTGAGTCGTATGCGGGGGTGTACGTGCCGACATTGGCGCGGGAACTGTTGGATTTCAACGACGCGCAGACGAGCGACGACGCAAAGATTCCGCTCGCGGGCATCGCTACGGGGGATCCGTGCACGGATAACGATTCACAGAGGAATTCAATGTCTATGTTGTGGTACGGGCACAAGTATGGGTTCATCCCGGACAAGGAGTTCGACTTGCTCTGGCATCAGTGCGAACATCGATACGCGTCGCCGTTGATGCGCGGCGAATGGAGCGGCGCCGCGAAGCGCACGACGACGTCTTTGCTAGAGATTTTCGCGGATGAGGTCTCTAAGGGAAAAGGTTCGCCCGAGTGTCTCGTCGCGCATCGTAAGTTTCTATGGCAAACGAGCAACGGCTTTTCTCAGGACTGGCGTTACGCGTGGCTGAACGATCTCACGTTGTTCGGGCCGGCAGCCATGGCAGAGGGCGGAGAGTTCGTTCCAGGCACGCTTGATTATATGATGACACAATGGATGATGCGTGATGATGTCCGCAAAGCGCTCAACGTTGAGAAATCTCCCGCCAAAGCTTGGCCCGGTCCAACTGAAAATTGGTCGTATAGCAGCGTATGGGCGGCGTGTAACGAGGGCGCGGACAAACACACGCCGAGCATGATTGATTTCTACCGCACGCTCGCGCCGAGACTCGAACGAACGATCGTTTTCAACGGCGATACCGACCCGTGCGTATCGTATGAAGGTACGCGCGCAGCCATAATCAAGCTCGGATTCAAAGAGCTCGAGGGTGGCTCTCAGCGAGCCTACTTCGTGAACGCCTCGGGCGTACCCGCATCTCTTCTCGAAGAAAAGCCGTTACTATATGGTCCGAACCTCGCCACGAGAGACGCTGGGCCGCAGTTTGCCGGTCACGTCATTGACTACGAAAACAACCTGTCCTTTGCGACCGTGCACGGCTCTGGTCACATGGTGCCGCAGTTTCGACCGCAGACGGGCTTGTTGCTTATCAAAAAACTCCTCTTCAACGAGGCCTTTTCACCACTCATGCCCACAAACGCAAAGCTCGAAACGATGAACGATGAAGAGTTTCAAAAAGAAATGCAACATTGGGTCGTCGAGGCGCAACAAGCGAAATACATTGATTACTAGAACGTGTTACAATATCACTGTACAATTACCAACCACGCGACCGCTCGTCTTCCCAGTCGCCCCGTGGCTCGGACACCGGCACCGGAGGCACGGAGAGTCGACTTCGCTCCTTAATAGCTCCGTTCGAATCGCTCTGCGCTAAACTAGGAGCTTTGGGTACAGATCGCATTTCTGTCGCCAAATCTTCAAAGCTCGGGCGCTCACGAGGATTGGTCTTCCAACAATCGCGGCACATCTTCGCGATGACTTCGTCCATATCCGCTGGAATCTCGAGCTGCTTACCCGCAAAACCGACCGCTCCGACAACTTGCATCGGATTCAAGCCTGACCAAGGCTCTTGCATCGTGGCAAGTTCCCATAAAATTACCCCAAACGAATAGATGTCCGCCTTTTCGTCGCTGTCATCATTTCGTAGCACCTCGGGCGCCATCCACTCCGGCGTGCCCGCATTTGTCTTTGAGCTGAGATACGTGTTACGCTTCATTCTCGATAAACCAAAGTCACACACTTTCACGACAAAACTCTTATCGACGAGAAGGTTTGGAGACTTCAAGTCGCGATGCACTATCATCGGCTCAAACGAGTGCAAGTAGTGCATGCCGCGAATGACATCCATGACCATCCTCATCCTGCGACGGTTGTCCAATGCCGCTTTCAGCGCTGGACTTTGTTCGCGATGTAAAAGTTTGAAAAGTGATCCACGGTGCAAAAACTCGGTAACGATGGATAGGTTTCCAGGTACTGTGACCGCGCCCATGAGTAAGATGACGTTCGGATGTCGCAGACGTCGCATGATGTCTACCTCAAACGTCACGTCGTCGAGGAGATTTTTTGAAATATCCTGGTCGAGAAATCTCTTCACCGCAACCTCTGTACCGCGCCAGAGTGCTCGGTGAACTTCGCCGAAAGAACCTATCCCGATGCGCTCTCCGAGTAAAATTTGTGACGGATCAATGGTGAGATCGACCGCGACTTGGAGGCGCAAAGGAGTCTTCGGTTGCTCTGGCGTTTGCAAGTCTTCCGGAGACATCACGCCGAAACGTTGGCCTTCTCTAGTATCCTCCGCTCGAGATGGTGTCACCAATACGTCTGGTGACTCTCGACCGCTGTCGGTAGGCGCGTACGTCGATCCAGCGTTCGATGGCGGCGTCGAATCTGAGTTGTACGGAGTCTGCATACGACCCGGCTCATGCATCAAATTAAGCATTCGCTTCATACCACCGCACATCACAATGATCATCACCGCCTCCTCGTCTCCGCAATAAAATTTCCCACGCAACAGCTGCGAAGGAATTTCAAGGAAGTCTGCCACGGCTTTGAACAAAATGGCGCGATGTCGTTGCAAACCCACTTTCATTGATCCCACTGGAAAAATCAAGCTACCGTGTTCCTCGATCAAACGCGCTCGCTCGCTTTCCCAGGTCTCTCGCAGCGCGTCGTCGCTTTCCGCGGCGCCCCCCATGCGCTCGGCGACGAGGCGTGCGAGCTCAGGCGATGCGTCACACCTATCCTCGATGTGGCCAATTTCGTCAAAACAATACGCCATAAACTCTTCCAACGAGACGTCGCCGCATCGATCAACGATGACCACCTCGCGATCTCCCTGGTAATCCTCCACCGCGCGCAACGACTCGAATTTCGGTAATCTCCCCCCCTTGGCGTTCAACGTCCCCCAATCGCTCGGATGCGGGTAGAAAAAGCCGTCGGCCAATCGCTCGCTAAAGTTGAGCGAGTACGTCGACCAAAACCGTTCCGCCATCGCGCTCCCACTGAAACGCTCTCGCAAGCTCTGTCGCCGCGCCTCGAGCAATAAGGCTGCCTCTTCATCCCCGCCTTTCTCGTTCGCGCTGCCGGTGGACGTCCGCGCGTCGCGCTGTTCGTCCCCGAGCGACGCGCTTATCGCGCGCGCCAGGTCAGCCTCGAACCGTTCGTCCTGATAATCCGCCCGCGCCGCCGCGTACGCCGCCTCGTGCGCTTCCTCGCTGAACTGCGGGCTACGCACGCCCATAGTGTCTCGCCCGAACGACCCCGCGACGCGCGCGAAGGCTTGCGAGAGCTGTTGCACGTCAACACCGGGCCACGCGCGGTTTCGCTCGCCGTTTTCCTCGCGCGCGACGTCGCCGACGCCGCCTTCGCGCGGCGCTTCCTCGTAGAACCCATCGGCGTCGTCGTCATCCTTACCGGGCGCGACCGAGTCCGACATCCGGGACGTCGACGCGCGCCGGCGAGTGCGGTTCGGCGCGCGCCGCGCGCGCCGCGCGCTCGAGGGTCCCTCGCGCCGCGGTTCGATCACGCGCGCGACGTCGCGACCACCGCGCGCGCGCGCGTCCTTCTAAACGTTACAATTCTAAATTAAGACGCGCTCTACCGCGCGAGCGACGTCGGTCGTTCGCTCGACCCCTTCGTTCGCGCGCGCCGCTCGAATTTAATATCGGTGCTCCAACTTTTCATTTTCCTTGTAATTCAACGCGTACCTGCGTTCGATCGCGATCGAACGCGCGTTCGTCAGTCACGCGTTCGCGCGCACCACCCCCTCGACGCGCCCTGACCGATCGTTCGCGGTCGTGTCTTCTCGCTCGCCCCCCCCGTCGTCGCGCTCCGGCGACCCTACGCCTCGACCCGCGATCCCTCATCCGTCCCGTCCCGTGCGTCGCGTCGTCGTCGTCGCGTCATCGTCGCGTCACCGTTTCGCGTCGTCGTCGTCTCGCTTCGACGCACCACACCGTCGCGCCGAGCGGCAGCGCGCAGAACACGCCCGCGTCGACCGCGTTCTCCTTGACGCGCGTCGCCATGCCCGACGCCCAATCCTTGAACAGGCCGTGCATGACGCCCGTGCGCATGGGCGACAGGCTGTACGTCACGCTTCGCAGTCGCGCGGGGACCTTCGCCATGTCGACGCCGCGATCGAGACGCGTCGAGACGTCGCGCGCGTCGATCGCGGCGATCGCGCGTCGGCGATCGCGCGCGGTCTCACTCGCGTGCGGTCAGACGCACACGGACCATGAGACGGACCGGGGGACTTCTCTCGAGTCACGATTCGACGAGGGATCGATGTACGTATTTCGGCACACGAAAGACCCATTTATGAATCCGACGGCGCGGCGTCGACGATTCGCGTCGTCGCGTCCGACGTCGTCGCGATTCCTCGACGGCCGACGACGCGACGCGACGACGCGACGCGACGACGCGACAAAGCGCGACGACGACGCGATCGCGACGCGAATCCGCGCGACCGGCGTCGCGATCGCGCGGCGAGGCGGCGCGACGGGAGGGAATTCCGACGGGATTCGCGCGCGACGATCGAACGCGCGGGAACGGGGCGAACGCGAGCGAGGCGGGCGATGATGACGAACGTGAAGGATTCGGTGGAGGACTTGCACCCGAGGACGTGGTTGCGCGGGAAGGCGCGCGCGGACGGGACGGGAGACGCGGCGGTGGGCGAGGACGCGGCGAAAGGGGGGGGCGACGGCGAAGAGGCGGCGGCGAGACGCGCGCGAAGGACGTCGAGCAGCGAATCGCTGAGCGCGTCGAGCACGCACTTGGAGCTGGAGGAGGTGGCGGAACGCATAGCGGCGATGTCGCCGTGGGCGGCGAGGGCGGATCAGGAGGCGGCGAGGGCGCGGGCGACGGCGTCGCGGGAGCGAGACGCGGCGGAGCCGCTGTTGCGAGACAATCCCGATCGGTTTTGTTTGTTTCCGATCAAGCACGCGAAGGTTTGGGAGATGTATAAGAAGGCGGAGGCGAGTTTTTGGACGGCGGAGGAGGTCGACTTGACGTACGATTACAGAGATTGGATCACATTGAACGATAACGAGCAACACTTTATATCGCACGTGTTGGCGTTTTTCGCCGCGAGCGACGGCATCGTGTTGGAGAATTTATGCTCTCGATTCATGACGGATGTGCAGCTCCCGGAGGCTCGATCGTTTTATGGCTTTCAGCTCGCGATCGAAAACATTCACAGCGAGATGTATTCGTTGCTCTTGGACACGTACATTAAGGATCCAAAGAAGAAATCCGACTTGTTTCGGGCGATTCACACGGTGCCCACCGTGGCAAAGAAGGCGGATTGGGCGCTCAAATGGATCGGTAGCGACGCGAGTTTCGCCGAGCGTCTCGTCGGTTTCGCGTGCGTGGAGGGAATTTTCTTCAGCGGATCTTTCTGCGCCATCTTCTGGTTGAAAAAGCGAGGATTGATGCGTGGTTTGACATTTTCCAACGAGCTCATAAGCCGCGACGAAGGATTACACTGCGACTTTGCGTGTCTGTTGTATAGCATGCTGGAGAATCCATTATCGGAGAAGGTTCTACACCAACTCGTTGGAGATGCGGTGACAATAGAGAAAGAGTTCGTGTGCGACGCTCTGAGCTGTTCCCTCGTCGGTATGAATGCAAACATGATGAGCACGTACATCGAGTTTGTCGCCGACCGACTTCTCCTTCAGTTGGGCGTGTCGAAGCTTTACAACGCGGTCAATCCGTTTGATTGGATGGAGCTCATTTCGCTCCAAGGCAAGGCAAACTTTTTCGAACATCGCGTGGATCAGTACCAGAAAGCAGGCGTCATGCAGGGTGGAGAAGAGAATCACTCGTTCCGCACTGACTGCGATTTTTAGCGTCGCCGCCGGCTCATATTTTTAACGCGGCTTCACTCATCAATTCGTCGTCGTGAGGTGTTTATAATTTTAATAATGAATTTTGAGCGTTGCATTAAATGCCACATATGTATCTCTACGTTCGTCGTACGTTTCCTCCGCGCGTCTAAGCTCCGAGGATGGAGTTCTCCTTCTTCAAGAGCTTGGCAACCTTGAGTTGGCCCGTGAGCGCCTTGAACGCGAGCAAACCGGCGGCGCCAAACGCGCATTGCGCGTACAATGTCAAGCTACTCACGTACAACACAACACCAATGTTCGTCGCGCAGGCCGCGAGAAGAGCTTGAATCGTAACGCCTTGCATGATGGCCATGCGATCAAGCGCGCGTTCGGCTTCGAGAGCGCGGACGCGAATCTTCAACTTGCCCGTTTCGATGCGACGCATGGTGTCCGCAATGTCATAAATGGCATCCGGACCCTTGAACAAGTTGACGATGGCCTTCGTTTGAGCATCGGCGCGACGCAACCAGTCGCGCTGAGCCGTCACGACTTGCGGCGGCAACGAGTTCGGGTTCGCTTCAATGAGCAAGTTGCGCGCGTACGGCGCCGCGATTTCGGAAATGTCAAACTTCTTGTTGAGCGTCTTACCGATTCCGTCTAACACGGAGAAGGCTCGCTGTGAGAGGGAAGAAATTTTATAGGTCAGTTTCAGTGCGTTCGCGAGATGACGCTTTGGTCGACGAGCCGAGTGCGTATGCTCAGAGAAACCACATTGCTGTAAAGTAATCAACACTGCGCCGAGCCGAAACCCAGAAACATTCATCGAGAAAGTGTATCTAGATAGCGTTGTCTCATCATCGCAAACGATCTGCAAAGTGCCACTGTCGATGAGCGAGCGAGCGAGCGAGTACTTACCACCACAAATGTAAATTCAGCCGGGAATCGGAACGGTTGATCCTTGCTCACGACGAGCAAATCTTCGCCGATGTTGGACAAAATGCGCTTGCGAACTTGCTGTTTCTCCTCCTTGGTGCGCGGCGCCTTGAACTCAGCCTCAAACTCTTCCTTGTTCGTTTCGCGAGCCTTCTTTTGCGCGTTGATGCGAGCATCGAATTGCGTCAAAAAGAAATCCGCCGTACGCTTCACCGCGGTGAGATCGGCGCCCGTGTCCACGAGCACGCCCATCTTCATCAACGCCTTCACGGCGCTGTCGCTTTGACCTTCGTACGTCGCATAGAACAAATCTAACAATCCATCACGAGTTTGGCTGGGAATGCGACCCATCATACCGTAATCATACACAACTAATCGCCCCTTGCCTTCCGGATCACCCTTGTCGACGGCGACGTTACCAGGGTGCGGATCCGCGTGGAAGAAACCAAATCGCAACACTTGCTGCAAGTAAGCCTCGACGGCGAGGCGAGCCATGCGATCGGGATCGATTCCCATCGCCTTAATGGCCTCCACATCGTTGATCTTCGTCGCCGGCGCGTACTCCATGCACAACGTACGACGCTTGGTGAATTCCCAGTAAATGCGAGGAACCTTTATCCAGTCGTCGCCGGTGAACTGCTTCTTGAACTCTTCCGCGTTCTTCGCCTCGTTGGTGTAGTCGACTTCATCGTACAGCACGCGCGCCGTTTCATCGAAAATCGCCACCCAATCGCGCTTGGCGCCGTCGTTCTTCGGATCGACCTTTTGCAACCACTTGGCGATGACGCGCAAGTTTTTAAGGTCAATGTCGAAAATCTCCTTCAAGCCCGGGCGTTGCACCTTGATGATGACTTGCTCGCCCGTCGCCTTCATTTGCGCGCGGTGGACCTGACCCAAGGACGCCGCCGCGAGCGGAGTGTCTTCGAAATTGTCGAAGAACGATTCAACCGGACCACCGAGCTCTTCGTCGAGGATTTCCTTGGCGAGCTTGGTCGGAAACGGCGGGACGCGGTCTTGCAACTTTTCGAGCTCTCGAATGAATTGCGGGCTCAACACATCAACACGAGTAGAGAACTGCTGACCAACCTTGATGAACGTCGGTCCAAGTCGAAGCAGCCCCTTGCGCAACCAGCTCGCCAAACGCTCGAGCCTCGCGATGCGCTTCTCCTCGGTGTATCCACCCTTGTACGACCACTTCACCCCTATGAAAACCCGTCTGAACACGAACGCCACGACAAAGCTCCAAATCTCGAACGATCGAGCGATCGTTCCTACTGATTTCAATCGTTCAATGTTCAACGGCGGTTCAGAAACCACCACGTCCTCGAAATCCGACTCGTCGATGGTTTTCGCGTTGACGAACGCCTTCGGCGTCGTCTCCTTCTTCACCACAACTCCACCATCCGCGTCACCCACGACGTCGCTGTCCACGCTCGCGAGCGCGTTTTCCAACGTCATCAGCGTCTCGCTCTTGCACTCCTCATCCTCGAGGCACTTTTCAATCTCCTCCGTGCTCGCCGCGTTGTCCCCTTCGCCCTTGCTCGCGCTCGTCGTCCTCGTCGCCGCGTTGCGTCGTCGATCCATCCGTCCGCCCCCCGCGGCGCGCGCGTGTCGTCCTCCGACGTTCACCATCGCTCGCGCGCCGGGCGCCGGGACGCATCGCGGCGTCGCCCAGCGCGCGTCTTCGCGCGCGGCGCCGCGCGTTTGGATAATTCTCCGCGTCGTCGTCGTCGTCGTCCCGCGTCCGCGCGTCGCGGCGCGCGCGCGCACGACGCGCGACGTCGCCGTGTGTGCGATCATGTCTACCGGTCGTCGGTGTGCGCGCACGCGTCGATGTGACGCGACGCGCGCGCGCGACGACGCGACGACGGCACGCGCATTCGTCCCGGTCGCCGCCACGCTGGAGCGAAAAAGATCAGCCGATGGGTCGCGAACGGTCGTTCGGGGGACTCGGAAACGTGGTGACGTCGAGAAAAAGGGTGCGACGACAAAGACCATCTTGGTCTTTTTTTTTTTAGATAAGACGGACGAGGGCGGACGTATCGGGCGGACGTATCGGAGACGCGAGACGCGCTCACATCTTGCGAGCGAGCTCTAAGAGCATGGATTTAACGCCGTCGTTGGTGTGGGCGGCGCGAGCGGCGGTGTCGACGTCGGTGGCGACCTTGCGGCGCTTGGCGTCGAGCTTTTCGAGGAGCCGCTTGGCGGCGGCGGCGTGCTTGGCGTCGATTTGCGCGAGATCGTCGGTGATGCGGGCGGTGTCGGCGACGGTGGCGCGCTTGTTGGCGGTAAAATCTTCGTAGGCGACGCGGAGCGCGGATTTGTACTCGCGAGTGAGGGCTTCGACGCGAGAGGCGATGGTTTTGGACTCTCGCGAACGCTCGGCGGCTTGGCGCCCGGCGGCGCGCGCGAACGTTTCGTAATCTTGTTCGGCTTGAGAGATGAACTTACGACTCGCGGCCTCGGACTCGACTCTGAACTCGTTCACGAGTGACTCGATGCGCTCGCGCGCGATTCGTCGATTGCGTTCGGCGAGAGATTGCATCATTTGCTGGAATCCAACCATGTCGTCGCCCATGGCGGCGACGTCCGCGGGCGCCGAGCGGCGAGTTTTAGACTTCTTCTTCGCTTTTTCGTCGCTCAGTAACGGCGAGACATCGTCAGATGCGTTGAGAAAGTTTGACAGAGGGGTTAAAGTACCACCACCAGTGTCTTCATCGTCTTCATCGTCGTCAAAGTTCAAGTCCGTCGTAGTCGTAGTCGCCGTCGTAGTCGTTCGAGCGGGCTTCTTTGTCGTTTGAACTGGGGCGAGACGCTTGCGCCAATCCACGACGCTATCATAAGGACCGGTTTTCAAACGCTTAGCGTCGGGGGACTTGAGTATGCCAGGTCGTGGTCCGGTCTTCGGCGCTTGAAGCGACGGCGCGGGCGTTTTAAACAATGACTTCCCCAAAGAAACATCGCGAGATTCGCTTTGCTTCAATCGATCGACGACGCGCTGGTATTCCTCGCGCTGCTTCTTCGTCGTACCTTTCGCCTTGATCATCTTCACGAGAGCAGGAATATCTTCATGAGTCCATTCATCTTCTTGCGCGTCGTCGTCGTCGTTGTCGTTGTCCTCATCGTCCTCCATTTCGCGTCGCGGAGAATACTCAAGCTGACGAACAGGTTGAAGTCGTTGCGGAGGCGAGATGCGCTTTGCCGGTGGAGGAGACAGCGACGGTTCAGGCTCTTCGGCGAGATCGGAAGTCTCTAAAATATCATTGAGCTGCTGGTTTAACTTTTTGATACCATCTTGCTTCGCTTTACGCTTCGGAAGCTGTCGAGACGCTTGCGTCGGCTTGACGGCTTTCGGCACTTCCTCAGAATCGGATTCTGTTTCGGAGACCACTAGAGCGGCAGTTTTCTCACGAGTCTTCCGAGGCGCTTTCTTCGGCTTCGGCTTCGACTTCGATTTGAGCACGACGGGCGTCGGTTTCACCGCGGGCGCATCATGTTCCAAAGATTCAGACTCAGAGTTCAATTCGACGTCTAAGATGCCCGCGGACATTTTTTTGCTCGGCACCAAGTTTGCATTCGTGATGTACATTTCGACGACGTCGTTTTGCTTACCGATTCGAAACAGCTGTTCAATCACAGCCGGAACATTTTGATCATGGAATTCGATTTGAATCCACTCGTCGTCTTCGATATCAAAAGGATCTTCCGCCGCCAAGCCAAGAGGTTTCTCGCGAATGCCGATGTGCGCGACGTTTTTCTTGGGCATAGAAAACGCGCGAATGTTCGAGTACAAGATATCCACCGGCTCAATACTACCATCGTCTTCCATGACCACGTGCACGGTGAGCATTTCTTGACCGAAATTGACCCATTTATCGTGCACTTGCAAGCCAACTAGACGTAAATTTTTGGCTTCAAAAGACTTGACCGAGGCAGCGCTGCCTTGCGCGGCGTTGAAGTGTCGAACCAAAGTCTTGAGCGATTTGAACATCTGCGCGGTATCTTGAATCCTGAATAAATCCTTAAACTGTGACGTCACGTGCTTGAAGATGGTAGACGCGACGTCTTGTTCGAGAAGGTTCGCCTTGACGAGACGGAACAAAATCTCGGCGATGTGCTTTTGGGCGTTGAAATCGCCGCACTTCAAAAACACTTGCCGAAGTAAACCGAGCTTGGAGTTCGAGTCACCGCGTCTACTTCTTTTGACGTTAGCGTTCGGATAAATCGCATCTTTAAGTGCGGTCGACGTGTCCACACATCCTTGCGTGACCGATTTCAAACAGAGAAGCGTTTCCCGTCGCATCAGAGGGGGCAAATTTTCGATGAGAATCGCGTTAGTAGCGGTGTTGACGAATCGCTCCCAATCCGCTTTTTCTTTCGCATCCGCACCATTCACCAACTGAGTAATAATCCACACGATATCCACATAAACATCGCGCATATCCTTGGACATGGAAGAGAAATCGCTCTCCGCCGCCGTCTGCGCGTAATCGACCAAGCGTTCAAACGCATCGATCAACTTATCTCGCACGCGATCGACGTCCACGCAATCTAAGTCTGAGAACTGCACCATTAAATTCGTCATCGCGCCGATGACGTCCACGGACCAATCCACGCTCGCGCCCTCGAGCTCCTGAGCATCGAAAACGAGCGAGTCAGTCAGTCTCGTTCAATCGCCGATCTCAATCGTCGACGCGTCGACGCGGCCCGACGCAACCCGACGCAATCCGAGTTTCCTTCCCCGAACGCACCTTCAACAAACACGAGCACACAGACACCACGCCTCGATCACTGCTCATGAACTCTCGCTTCGCCTTTTCGCTCGCCGCGCGCATAACCTTCAACAACGAATCGTCGCCTCGACCGCGCGCGCGCGTCTCGACCGCGCCCTATACAAACGAATCGATCCCCGACGCGCGCGTCGTCAGTCTTCTCTTCGCGCCTCGCGCGCGCATCGCGGCCGTGCCGCGCGTCCCGATCGCGTCGTCCGATCGCGCGCGCGCGCGTCGCTCTCGCGCGTCGCTCTCGCGCGTCGCCCTCGACGCCGTCGCGCGTTCCGAGAAACACCGCACCGACGCACCGCGAGCGCCGACGTCGCCGTCATCGCGCGCGCGTCGTCCCTCGTCGCGTCGTTCGACGCGCGCGTCGGTCGGGTCGTTCGCGCGTCGCGCCGCGCCGCGTCGTCGCGTCGTCGATCGCGTCGTCGTCGTCGCGCGTCGTCGTCTGCGGTCGGTTCCGGGCACCCGTCGGTGCGCGATCGCGGCGAGCGTTTTTCGAGCGTTTATGGAATTTTGGAATTTGAGTTTTCGCCGACGCGGCACGTCGCGGCGCGATGGCGACGGTGACGGCGACGGCGGACGACGGGATGAATTATCATCGAATGCTGAACCTGTCCGTGGTGCTCGCGGAGGCGCACGCGGAGGCGCGGGAACTGGAGGACGAGGAGTTGCGCGCGTGCGGGGAGGAAGAAATCAGAGCGTATTACGAGAGCGGTGGGCGCGACGTGCCGGTGGGGGTGCGGGAGAGGCGATGCGAACAAGCGGGCGGTGGGCGCGAGGTGAACGATGGGCGAGCGAGCGCGCTGGGGGACGCGAAGGAGCGGGCGATGCTGAATAAGCACGAGGACGCTGCGGCGGATTATCGAAGACACGTCTTCAAGACGGGGATCCCGTTCCGAAAGCACGGATTGTTTCCGATGCGGGATGCGTTGTTGATGGAGTTGAGTCGCGATAATTCGCTTCGAGCGTTTCAAAAGGCGACTCCTGGGCTCGGGCGAGGGGTATTCGTGACTTGCGAATCGTGGGCCGTCGGCGACGACGCGGCGAAAAGAGGTCTTGATTTGAGATATTTTTACCGAGAGCGCGCGAGGACGGGATCGAGCGAGTATCCAGAGCTCGTCGGTGTTGCGCGCGTGGGTGATACGGGTGCGATCGGCATTCAGACGTATAATCTCGCCCACGGAGGCTGCATCGAAACGATTCTTGACGAAGCGACAGCCGAGCTGGTCAAATGTTGGCGAGCACCCTGCTGCGTCACCATCGAAATGAACGTCAAGATCAAGAAACCGCTTCCCCTTCATCACACCGTCAAAATCCAGGTGCAAATTAAAGAAGTGCAATCGCACGGGCTGCGAATCTGGACCACGGCGAGGCTGACGGATCCGTCGGCGCCGCTCGGCGAAGACGTGCTCGCCACGTGCGAGGCGCAACTGTGCGACAGTGGCATGCTCAATCGCATGAGGGAAGAGTAGACATCCGGTGTAAGCTATATTCTATACGTATCATACACAATCACTAGCTAGATTTCTACTCATTCGTTCGACTTCACACTCGTTCGCCTCGCCGCTAAATGTCCAAAAAGTTTGCCGCCATCAAGAGTTCGATGGCGTCCTCTTCGTCGATTTGAAATCGAGGTGGTGCTTTCGACGAATGCTCGTGCGCGCGCTTGTATTCGCAATAGTCTATTATTTTCCGCAAAATCGCGGTGGAGATGTCGCGAAGCTTGACCACCTTGCTTCGTTGTTCCTCGAAATCCGCCGCCTCGCTCGACGCGAACAGACGTTTAAGCACACCACTGGCGCGCAGAAGATCGTACTCGACCACGAATTCATCCCCTTGGCTCGATACGAGCGTAATCGGCGTCGATGGGTCGAGTGGTGTCGAAGACGACATGACTCGCGGGGCCGCGTGTGAAGGGCGGGACGGAGCGCGCTCGCGCACCTCTCGCGCTCGAGGATTCGATAAGACGTGATTAGGAACATAAAGTGGCGTACAGCTTTTGGTACTGTCGTTACATGTGTGTATGGTAATGGCTAAAACAAGAATCGGTACATCTTTCGTGTCGTTCGTCTGCTGAAGCGCTTCACGTTCTCAACGCCTCGCCCGCAGAAATCTTTTCAGAATAGCAAACGCGGCGGAGATCGCCGAAGCGGACGTGGGACTAAATGTAAGTATTTAGCAGCCACCGCGGAGACGCAACACCAAGTGAAGCGTGGACTCCTTCTGGATGTTGTAGTCGGCCAACGTGCGACCGTCTTCGAGCTGCTTCCCGGCGAAGATCAAA
>VMHT01107699.1_pt1 | contig 26729 bp, 24 predicted proteins | sample 4693611 | NCBI WGS metagenome assembly VMHT01 (sample SAMN12280063, study PRJNA550983) | marine metagenome | isolation source: seawater sampled from same location over 5 years 0.02-0.2 micron viral filtrate | place: USA: collected off the coast of southern California halfway between the port... ...
ACAAAGCAGCTTTCAGCGCACTAGTCGAAGCGGCTAAAGGCGCATTAGCTTAATTATTAACTAATTAAGTTTAAGTTCTTTCGGAAAAAGGCGAGCAGGATGCTCGCCTTTTTTCGTTTTTGGTGGTTAGATACAAAAAAGCAGGACCGAAGCCCTGCTAGTATTTATTCCAAAGCGCGTAGAGGCTTTATTTCTTCTCAACACGGCCGTAGCGGTCTGAAAACCTCACTATGTCATCTTCTCCAAGATATGCACCAGATTGCACCTCTATAAGCTCTAAAGGGATTTTCCCAGGGTTTTCTAACGCGTGCACAGCACCAATAGGAATATAAACAGATTCGTTCTCTGTTACTAACTGAGTGCTGTCATCAATGGTGACATTGGCACTGCCTGAAACCACAATCCAGTGTTCTGCGCGGTGGTGATGCATTTGAACTGATAGCTTTTCACCTGGTTTTACCGTAATACGTTTAACTTGGAAGCGTGCGCCGCTGTCAATTGAATCGTAGCTACCCCAAGGGCGGAAAACTTCGCGATGAAATTCAAACTCCGGACGCTTTTCGGCTTTAAGTTTATTAACAACATTCTTAATGCTCTGTGCATCGTCTTTGTGCGCGACCATTACGGCGTCTTTCGTTTCAACGACTATCACGTCTTCTAAACCAATTACCGAAACTAAGCGTTGCTCTGCGTTTACATAACTATTTTTAGTATTTTCTAAAATAGTATCGCCTACACAAACGTTCCCGTTGCCATCTTTATTTGCTGTTTCCCAAAGTGACGTCCAACTGCCTACATCACTCCAACCTGCATCTAGGGGAACCATTGCAGCGCTGTCAGTTTTCTCCATAACTGCATAGTCAATAGAGTCGTCAGGACAAGTTGCAAAAATTTCAGAATCAACACGAATGAAGTCTAAATCAGGGGCTTCGGTTTCAATGGCGCGACGGCAGATCTTTAGTATTTCTGGGTTATACTTACTTAATTCTTCAACATAGCGGCTTGCTTTAAACATGAACATACCGCTATTCCAAAAGAAATCACCAGATTCAACATACTGCTTGGCTGTATCCAGTTCAGGTTTTTCTACGAAGTCAGCTACTTCAAAACCAACATTAAGTACGTTTCCAGCTTTTATATAGCCATAGCCAGTATGTGGTTGGTCGGGAACAATTCCGAACGTAACTAGCTTGCCTTCATTCGCTAAAGCTCCTGCCTTAATAATAGCGCTGTGAAATGCGCTCTGGTCTTTAATTAGGTGGTCTGCTGCAAGAACAAGAAGTATAGGATCTTCGCCATTTTTAGTTGCGTGTAACGCGGCAAGTGCTATTGCAGGGGCCGTATTTCGACCAACAGGCTCTAGTAAAATACCACCATGTTTAATGTTCTTTTTTCGAAGCTGTTCCGCGACCAGAAAGCGATGCGCATCGTTACATATAAAAACAGGCGCTTCAGCATCAGTACCATTTAAGCGTGTAATGGTATCTTGCAACATTGTACTGTCTGAAGTTAGCGACAAAAACTGCTTTGGTAATGCTGCTCGTGACTTAGGCCAAAGGCGACTTCCAGTGCCGCCAGCCAATACAACAGGTTTCATTGTTGATATCCTTTTCTTATCAGTTTGTTCTAGTAAGCGTTCTTGTTAATGAAGCCATTGAAAACGGTCATGAACACGATTTTAATATCAAACCATATAGACCAGCGGTGAATGTAATCTAAATCATACTCTACGCGCTGAACCATTTTGTTCGTAGTTTCCGTTTCGCCGCGCAGGCCGTTAACTTGTGCCCAGCCAGTAATCCCAGGTTTAACTTTATGGCGTAACATATAGCCTGTAATAATCTTGCGGTATTCTTCGTTATGCGCCACAGCATGAGGGCGAGGGCCTACAATTGACATGCGGCCTTGCAAAACGTTGATAAACTGTGGAAGTTCATCCAAAGACGTTCTTCTTAAAAAACCGCCAATCTTCGTTAAACGCGCATCGTTTTTAGTGGCTTGTTTTACAACTGCACCATTATCTTGGGTAGTCATAGACCGAAATTTGTAAACCGTAATTTGTTTACCATCTAACCCGTAACGCTTTTGTTTGAAAATTACAGGCCCTTTCGACGTAAGCTTAACTGCTGCTGCAATCGCTAACATAGGAATAGATATAAGCATTAGTATCAAAGTGCTTAAAACAATATCTTCAAAGCGCTTCAATACGTCACTTGCACCTTGGAACGGGGTGTCGTAAACACTTAGCGCTTGTACATTACCTACAGTTTGCCAGCGAGCATTTAGTAGGTTGTACATAAAGAAGTTCGGAATAACATAAACGTTTGCCGTAGTATCACTACATTGCTCTAAAATGCTGCGAATCCGGTTTTCTGCACTCATCGGAAGGGCAATGTAGATGTAATCAACCTCATTGCGCTTTGCCATGTCTATCGCAGCTTCTATATTTCCAAGCACCGCACCCTGCATTTCATGCGGCAGCCTTTCAGGCTCTCTATCATCATAAAGCCCATTAAACTGAATGCCCAAGTGTTCGTTTTGCTGTATCTGAAGAGCGACATTCGCCCCAAGCTGTGTGGCACCAATAATAATGGAACGACGAGAGTTCAAACCACTTTTTCGAATGCGAAATAAAAATTTTCGCATAACAAATCGCCACATGATTAAAACAACGAATGACGATGCGAACCACAGTAAAATTGCAGGCGGCGGAGTTTTAATTTCTTGAACGAAGAAGTATCCCATGGTCATAGTGCCCAGAATACTCAACATCCAAGTAATTGCGGCTGCGCGAAGCATTTCTGGTGTTCTGTGACCGCGCCATGAACGATAAAGTTCTACGCCTTCCGCTGAAATTTGAAAACAAATTACATTGATAAATAGAAGGATTAAGCTTGTTGTGTCTATTTGCGTTCCATAATACGCAGCCGAAGAATAATAAAGAATAGTGACAAGTGAAAGGTCAATAAGTCTGTAAATCGTAGAAAAACCGCTCTGGTTTCTAACAACTAAACCACCATTGGTATTAGGTTCTACCGGATGAGCTTTAATCGCTTTGTTAGATTCTACTCTATTGTCCATTTAGGTAATCTCTAGATGAAAAGTGAAGGCCGCTATGGATGTTGAGGCTATTTTAATAACCCGATCCAAGTATTATGCAAATAGTAAAAACAGCTAATACATTTATATAAAAACAAGCAATAGTTGTGCCTAATATTGCTAGGGTATGCCAGCGCATCGGCAAGCAATTAGTCTTTGTGCTCATTGTCGAGCTACATGCTCAACGCGCCTCGATATTGTAACAATATTGGCTCGACATTGTAATTTTATTACAGCAAGAGATTTTATTTCGTACTAATTTGGTGCAGAAAGAGTACAATAGTGCTCATTCGCTTTTCATTCGTCATATATATAAGTTAGCATATAACGCATGTAAGTTGGTCGACATACATCTGAAACAATATGTAAGTACTTTAAGGAATACTTTTGCTGTGGCGTATGTAAGGGCAAGTGCTTAGTGATTGAAAATGATTTCGCTGCTTTATCTTGCAAATGTGGCGTTAAGAAATATTGCAATTGCGGCACGTCTATTGCTCGTAACGTACAGTTGCTGAACATTTCGGTAGTAAATACCAGAAATTGTAAAAGATGCTGAGTTTCTACTTATTTGATTTAGGCATATAAGCACCAGGTACAGCCTAAACCAAGTTTCAGTTATGTTAGTTATCATTTCAGATAGGTCATCGAAGGAAGGAAAAATATGTTTAAAAGGACCAAAAGCATTATAGCAATGTCGGTTATTTGCGCCACCCCGACACTATATGCCCAAGAGGCCGGTCGAATTCAGGCGGGGCAGTTCGATTTAATTCCATCATTTTCATCGTCGATGGCTTATGTCGATAACGTCGCGTATGCGCGTGATGATGACCCTAAAATATATAGCTGGCGCGCTACGTTATCACCGGAACTAATCGCAGCTACAGAAGTAGATGGTAACCCAGTTCAAGTTGGTTATAGATTAGAACGCGGCGTTTATTTTTCCAGTGATAACGACGATTACACCGATCATTTTGTAGAAGCTTCGGGTGACTTCGAGTTGAACAGTCGCCATCGAGTCAATGCTGTCGCTCAATATGAAGACGGTCATGAAGAGAGAGGCACCGGCTTCTCACTAGGCCTTGGTACAGCTATTACTACTCCTGACAGGTATAAAAGTACTTATTTCGGTGGTGAATACATGTACGGCGCTGCTACATCTGATGGTTTGTTAACGCTCAAAGCCAACCGTGAAACGCTAGACTATGATAGGTCTGAACAAGCTTACCTAATTCGAGATCGTGTAAAAAATAAAGTAGGCGCTGAATTGGGTTATAGAATAGGTTCAGCGACTACAGCCGTTCTTGATGTCACCCAAACTTATGTCAGATACGATAACCAAACCGGGATTGAAACACGTGATAGTGACGAGACACGTGTTCTATTAGGTGTAACTTGGGAATCGACTGCTGCAACAACGGGTTTTGCGAAAGTCGGTTATAAAGAGAAAGATTTTGAGTCTGCAACAAGAAGCACCTTTTACGGAACAGATTGGGAAGTTGGAGTAGAGTGGCAACCTGTTTCATATTCAACGTTCCGCTTCTCGACCAATGCGGATACTCGCGAAACAAACGGCGAAGGAAACTTCATTCGTGGCAGAGACTATACTGCATCATGGAATCATGAGTGGTTAAATCGTCTAAGTTCTTCTGTGAGTATAACTCGTGAAACCAATGAATATGTATTAAATGATGAAGGTATAGAAAACCGTGATGACGAGCTGATGCGCTATTCAGCCTCTCTAAATTATCAAGCACGTCGTTATTTATCGTTCTCGCTGTTTTACCAGTTAGCAGATCGTGACAGTAATAGAGAATCAATAGGTTACGATAGAAACGTTGTAGGTTTATCCGCAGAGGTTACGTTGTGAAGAATGGTGTAGTTTATAGTTTCTTCTTAATTTGTTTCTTACTTCTCTCGAGCGTCGTTACGGCCCAAGAGGGCAATTTAAGTATGAGCCAATATCAGCTGGGCTCTGGCGATAGAATACAAATAAGTGTTTTCGGGCAAGACGATCTGTCTATGGAGGTTCGCCTTCCTGACGTTGGCACAATAAACTATCCATTTCTTGGTGAAATAAAGCTTGTAGGCCTAACTGCAGCACAAGTAGAACAGCTTATATACGACGGTTTACTAGGTGACTACCTTGTTAACCCATCTGTTTCTGTAGCTATCGTGGAATATCGCCCGTTCTTTATTGATGGCGAAGTTAAGCGCCCTGGCGGTTATGCTTATCAGCCAGGGTTGTCGGTAAACAAAGCGGCGGCGTTAGCAGGCGGGTATACCGAACGAGCGGCGCGCGACAAAATTACCATCATTCGCGAAAAAGATGGCAGAACTAACGAGTTCACAGTAACGGTTAGCGACATGATCCAGCCTGGTGACATTATCACCATTAATCAGCGTTTCTTCTAAATTATACGTCGCGTTCAGGAATAAAAATGGCAGTAAATAGCAGGGAAGAGTTAAACGCCGGTGTGTTTGAAAATGAAACCATCGACATTGCTCATTATTTAGGAATTATAAAGCGTTACGCATTTCGTATTATTTCATTAGCAATTGCGTTCACAATTTTAGTTGCGCTGTTAGTTATGCGCATGACGCCCATGTATACCTCTACCACTACTATCTTGGTAGAAGCTGACAAAGCTAACGTTGTTTCAATTGAAGAAGTCTATGGCTTAGATACTAAGCGTAAAGACTACATGCAAACTCAGTTTGAAATATTGCAGTCGCGTCAAATTGCAGAGCGTACGGTGGAAAGCTTGTCATTATGGAATAATGAAGAGTTTATGCCAGCCAAAGAAGAGCCAGGTATTGCCGACCAGCTTAAAGCCAGTCTTCTAAAGGCATTACCATTTTTGCCGCAGGAAGAGCCAAAAGAGCTTACCGAAGAGCAAATTTTAGCGGCTAAAAAACGTAAAGCTACGTCCTTGCTAATGAGAGCGTTGTCTGTAGAAATGGTAGATAACACGCAAGTAATGCGTATTACCGTTACCACCGAATCTCCGCAGCTGTCGGCTGAATTGGCCAACGCTGTTACCGATGTGTACATCGAGAACTATCTTCAAGCCAAGCTGGATATGACGGCGAAAGCGACGTCTTTTCTTACAGAAAGCTTAGAAGGTTTGAAGCAGAAACTAGATGTTGCTGAACGTAATTTGGCGAAGTTCTATGAAGAAAACCAAGTGGTAAACATTGATGGTGTAGTAGGTTTAGCGTCTGAAGAACTAGAGCAGTTAAGTAAGCAGTTATTAGATGCGCAAACGGCGCTTAAATTAAACGCGGTTATTTACAAGCAAACGCGTAATGATGTTTCATTAAACGACATTGCACGCCTGCCTGAAGTGCTTAACCACCCGACTATTAGAGACGTTCGCCGCGACGAAGCCAAGGCGATGACGCGCGTAAGTGAGCTTAGCAATGTATACGGCCCGAAACACCCGCGCATGATTGCAGCAAACGCTGAGCTTTCATCAATAAGAGAAACATTAAGCGGCCAAATACGCGACCTTATTAGAAGTATTACAACGCAATATGAAGTATCTGAAGATAGGGTGGCGCAATTAGAGCGAGAAGTGTCTCGTGCGAAAGCCGAATTTCGCGACCTATCCGCGCTGGATAATCAGCGCAAAGCCCTTCAGCGCGAAGTTGATATTAATCAGCAGCTATACAATTCATTCTTTACACGCTTAAAAGAAACAGACGAGCTAGGTGGGTTTGAATCTGCAAACGCAAGAGTGTTGGATGAAGCGCTTCCAAACTATGTGCCTTCAAAACCAAATAAAAAATTGTTAATTGGCGCAGCTTTCGTATTTAGTGTGGGTTTTGGTGTGTTCTTAGCTATTGCGATGGAAACGCTTAACAGTGGTATACGTTCAGTTGAAGATGTAGAGCGCAAGCTTGGTCAACGTATGCTGGGCCTTATTCCTTGGCTACCACACAAGAAAAAGACCGACTTACCAGTTCGTTCATTCTTCGATGGCAAAAAACACCAGTTTGCCGAGTCTGTTCGTACACTGCGTACTAGCTTGTCTTTATTGAATTTAGACAAAGAGCAACAAGCTATAATGGTAACCTCAAGTGTACCTAAAGAAGGTAAAACGACGGTTTCTATAAACTTGGCGTTCGCCTTAGGTCAGCTTGATAAAACTATACTTATTGATGCGGACTTACGTCGCCCTAGTGTAGGTAAGCAATTTAACATTCCAAACTATCAGCCGGGCGTAGCAAACCTTATCTTGAAGTCTCATACTTTAGATGAGTGTTTGGTTAGGGATGAAGAGTCTAATATCGACATCTTATCAGCAGGTACTATACCTTCTAACCCGCAGGAGCTCTTGTCTGATAAAGGTTTCAACGAGCTTATTGAGCTGTTAAAAACTCAGTATAAGTACGTTGTCATTGATACTGCACCTACTCAAGCGGTAAGCGACTCTATGTTGATTGCTAACTCTTGTGACTCAGTAATTTACGTAGTACGTGCGGATAGTACCAGTGAAAAGCTTATTAACAATGGCTTGTCTCGTTTCCTTCAAGTGGGTCATCGCCTTGATGGTGTAGTACTAAATCAAGTAGACTTACGCAAATCAGGGGCAGCACAGAGGTACGCTGGTTTTTATGACCAATACGGATATACCAGTCATAAAAGCAGCTAACAGCATTTATTGATAGACTTACATAGCCATATATTACCTGGCATCGACGATGGTGCCAGGTCTTTAGACATTGCCTTGGAAATGGCGCAGCAAGCTATAGATGGCGGTGTTCGCCATATGGTTTGCACACCACATATCCACAAAGGCTACTTTGACAATACGTTAAAGTCTATTGAACATTCTTTTCTAGAATTCAAAAAAGAAATTATCCGTGCATCTATACCTCTTTCTCTTTCTTATGCCGCAGAAGTGCGCGTTAACGAGCTAATTCCTGTTTGGTATAAGCAAAAAGCACTGCCTTTTTTAGGTGCATTTAATGGTAAGCATATTCTATTGCTCGAAATGCCACATAGCCATATACCACAAGGCTTAGAAGTGCTTATAAAATGGCTTTTAAAAAATAATGTGCAGCCCCTCATTGCACACCCAGAGCGAAATCGCGAGTTGCTAGCCGAGCAGCATAAATTTAGTTGGCTGCAGCGACAAGGCTGTATGTTCCAAGTTACCGCAGGTGCGTTAACAGGGCGTTTTGGCGAGAAGGCGGAAGATTTTGCGTTATCTATGATGCGAAGTAAGGCGTTTCACGTAGTAGCCTCTGATACACACGACTTAGTGCGCCGGCCTAACGACATGCAGGCAGCGTTTGAAGTAGTGTCTAAGTTCAACACTGACTTTGCTTACGAAGTGTTTATTAAAAGGCCAGGTGACATTGTCTCGTTCCCTTCAGAGAGCGCTGAATACAATGGCTAATCGGTTATTCAGCTTCCTGACTAATATGAACTTACTCTTTAAGTGGGTAGCGTTTTTTATCGCCTTTTTCGGCTTTTTTTGGAGCGCGCAATTATTCATATCGGGTAACGCATATTACAGCGTAAAAAATAATATCGAAATATGGCAATTAGCGCCGAATAAAGCTTCAATTCAAAAGGTTAACAGTGCCTTAAATAGAATAGGTAATGCTCTTCATTATTTTCCCGATAACGCATTGTACTATCAAGTTCAAGGGCAGCTATTTGAATGGAAGGCAATTACCGTTGATAGGAGCAAACTTGATGCTAGTTCGAGTCAAGATAGAACAGAAGTGAATACTTATTTGCGGGAAGCGGCAATAAGCTACGAAAAAAGCTTACAGCTTAGGCCGAATTGGAGCGGAAGCTGGATAGGTCTGGCTTCGGTGAAATTAAAGCAGGGTTTGTTAAACAAAGAATTCTATAATTACTTAGAAAATGCGAAAAGGGCAGGCCCACAAGACGCAATAGTGCATAAGTTTATTGTCGAGTTCGGTTTAGAAATGTTTAGCGCAAGATCTATCCACTATGTAAAGATTAAAGATCAACTAAAGCATCATTTAAATTTAGGCCTTCAAAACCCGCTTAGCAGAGAGTTTGTGTTAAATTCAATACAAAAGCACGATGCGAGCGAAACCGTTTGCAGGTGGTTGCGTGACGCTAGCTACCCGGTTAGAAAACGCATTCCTAATTGCATAACTTATGATTAGCTAGCCTTTCCGTTAAGCCAATCCCACAGACCTAAAGAAAACCCTTCAAATAGGTTAATACCCAGCCAGCTTTTTAAAATATATAGCAGCACTAACCCTACTAATAGCGATACGCACAGAAACAAGGCAACGACGGCTGCCATCACTAGCTTACCTATGCGGCTCTCGGTACGTGAAAGGTCGCGCTTATCTCGGCCTGCCAATAAAACAAAGTAATATCGGCTTCTTAATAACCCTATAGTGCCTCTTACATCAACTTTATGGCTTCCCCATCGCCGACCGGCAAGTGCTGTATTTAAATGAAATAGCTGGTCGTCGGTAAAAGAATTGGCAACATCTTTAGGCATACGTTCTAGCATATGCTGAACGTTTGGCTCTTCTTTTATCGGTCGCTTAATCTTTAATACCACACAAATCCCCTTGTGTTATAAAACTAATGCTGGCTATTTATTTTGCCGCCCCATAGGGATATCGCGGCTTAACGCGCCAAGCGCTAACAATACAATAAATATAGCGGTATTCGCTGGCGCCTGCAGTGGGAAGTCTACCGTACTGTGTAAGGCTATACCTATTACTGCCATAACAGCTGCAAACGCTGTTCCCCTAGGAAGTGGATGGCGTCGATGTCTTATAGCGCTCATGGCGTTTTTAGCGCACAGCAACACGAGTGCAGCCAACAGTGCTGCGCCCACGATGCCAAACTCAATAGCGAATTGAAGGTATTCATTATGGGCATGATCGTAAAAGTGCTGAATAGACTCACTTTGAACCTGAGGGTATACCGTATAAAAAGTGCCACCGCCCGTACCTATAGCGCCATACTGACTAAGTAGGGGCAGGGCATCAGTAATAACTTCATCACGGCTTTCTTGAGTCAAGTTGGTTTGCTCTATACGTTGCTGTACTTGTTTAAGTCCGAAAAGGCTACTCACAATAAGAATATCGATAACCAACATACTGATAAATAACGCGACATAACTTTTTTGGCGGGGCTTGAAATAAATTAAGCCTAGCGTGGCGGTAATAGTCATAGCAATGAAAAAGGCGCTGTTACCCATTCTAGAGCGAGACATCACTAACGCAATAACCATAATAATAATGCCAATACGAAACAGCACTTTATTGCTTAGCCAAAAACGCACTATTCTACGTAATCGCTCTCTAGCGCTCGAGCCACTTCGAACTCGCAAGCTAGCTATCATATAGCCGATGGCAGCGCTTAAACATAGCAGAAGAAAATTAGCGTAGTGGTTTTTATAGACGAAACTTCCCGTAGCGATATGCGAAACAGGTAGTTTGAAAACCAAGCTGTAGTTGATGCCAGATAGCACCTCTAACGAGCCGTAAACAGCTTGAAATATGCCTGCGCCACTAATCACTATAAGGGTGTATTTTAAACGTTTAGCAGAGGAAATAAGTGTTAGTGAGATAAAAAATAAGAAACAATAGGCTAGGGATTTAAAAAAAGTAACGTCGCTTTGCCCAACATCAAAACTTAAGGCAAGCCACTGCGACCTTATACTTTCCATGTTCTCAATATTCCCATTTAGCAGAAACTGAACCCGCTGTGGGCGAATAGCTTCAACTAAAGCAAAGGGCAGAGGAACTATATTCATAAGCTGCCAAGTCAGGAATGCCAGCCATACAATGACAAACAATTTATATTTGGCATAGAGCTGAGAGAGCAGTGTTTTGTGAGTAAGCAGTAGAACGCCGCCAATAAAGAAAAACGACATCTGCATTAACGCCCACGCCCATGGGCGGTTAGCGCCTAGTGATAAAGGCAGCCAAAATAAGGTGAACAAAAGAAAACCGAAAAGAAACTTTTCGGTTTTCTGAGAATTGAATATAACCACTTACAGCGTACTAGCGTAGAATTTAAATAAATTAAAACTCTTTAGTTAGCGGATACGGTTGTATCACCGCCGCCTGCACCTGCTGCACCCGTGCCTACACCCAGTGGAGAGAACGTATTGCCCGCAGCGCCTGCTGCCGTGGCGGTTAACGTGCTAGGGTCTACTCCTGCATTGATAACGGCTAACAGCGCATCTTCTTCGCTAATAACCTGCATCTGAAGTGCAATATTATAAATTTCATTAGCATCTTCTGGGAACATCAAAATAGCAATAGTGACAACTTGCGCCGGTTGCTCAGGCAATTCACCAAAACCTGCTATCGCAATTTCAAACCCAGTAGCATTGTCATTTAGAAGGGAAACCATTGACTGGTAGGCAGCTTGGTTCTCGCTTAAGTACGATAAACCTGCGGCGTCGAAAAACATACCTTCATTAAGCACGGTTTGGCTTACTTCTTCTGCAGCTTGCTCAACCGCAGCTCCTTCATCAATCTCGGTAACTAAAAGGTTTCTAACTTGTAGGCCTGGTACGCTACCTTCTTGTGCAAAAGAAACCGTCGAAAAAGCGATTAAAGCGCTTAAAAGCACAGATAAAAAAACGTTGCTACGCATAACTTATCCTTAGATTAAAAACGTCGGGTTAGCTTCTTGCTAACACCATATGGCCATATTGTACAACAAGTGAACGTCTAAGATCTCGCTTTTGTTGTACATCTATTCACTTATGCTCATTCTTCGCGTGTATTAAAACTGCCATAACGAAGGTTTGGCGAAGTAAAAACCCTGCTGATACGAGACATATAGTTGCGACAGTGCAATCGACTCGGCTTCGTTCTCGACAAGTTCAGCAATAATGCTAATGCTTAACCCGCGTGCAATGCTTAATAAACTACTTACAAATAACTGACTATCTTTGTCTGAGTGAATATCTTTCGTAAGTTTGCCGGAAATTTTTACAAAATGAGGCTGAATAGCCCTTAACCCTGCTAATGATGCAAGATTGTCTCCAAAATGTTCAACCGTAATCTTGCAGCCTAAACTAACTAGTGCTTTACAAAATGATACTGCATCGTTCTTGTGGTGAATTAACGCTGAATCTTCTAATTCAAAGATCAAATAAGTGCACAGCGCTTCATTTTGGTTCAGCAAACCTAACAGCCATTGTCTAAACGACTCACTGGCTAAAGATGCATTCGCAATATTAATTGCAACATTCCTTTTATCTTTTGCCAGTTTATTAAGCACTAAGCTTATCACCAACTTATCTACCTCTGGAATTAAGTTCAAGCGCTCAGATGCGGGAATTAATTGAGACATAGGGATAGGGTTGCCAGTATCTTTGTCTTTAAATCGTGCGAACGCCTCGAAATAAGCGGGCGTGTTCTGGTCAACGTTCATTACAGGCTGAATAAGTATATCTGCGTATTGCTGATCTAAAATTTGGTTTAAACGCTCTTTCCACGCTGTGTTACTGTGAATATGAGAAAGCTCAGAAGCGAACTGCCAGCCATGAGGCTGTTTGGTCGCAGCCATAAGCGCACTGTCGGCATTTTCCATAATTTCAGAAAAAGACTGTTCATCATTAAACTGCGCAGCGCCAATCCATATTGCTTTACTGCCATCTTTAAGTGAGTTGCAAGGCGCTAGGGTACTACAAAGTACGTTTATGTGGGCTTCACAATCTTGCTTAGTCATCGACTCTGTCACCAATACAAAATCAGCGCCAGATACCCTAAACAGAAACGCCGTTTCCTGAATGCTAGAAGCAAAGTTCCTTAGCTCTTTAGCTACCGCAGTTACATAATTATCGCCATCTTGTGCGCCTAACGTCATGTTAATAGCGTTTAGTTGTGCAAGACGTATTAAAATAACATAGCCTTCATCCGAGGTGGCAGTTTTACTTAGTAGCACGTTCATGTGGCGAGTGAAAGCGTTCCTGTTTTGCACACCGGTAAGGCTGTCTTCAAAGGCTTGAATTCTGAACTGTTCGGCTTTTTGGGTTAGCTCTTTAAACATTACCTCAACAGACGAAGAAAGCCTGTTTACTGCCTGAGTTATAAAAGAAAGTTCTTTCGTGAAAGGTTTGTAGTTAATGTGGGAAAACTTTTGGTTTTGTATATCTTCAATTTTGTTTACCACAATACGAAGGGGCTTTGTGATGGCAGTAATAATAAACAGCAGCGCAATATAGGCAAAAACAAAAGCAGCAAAGAACATAAACGCACTTTGCTTTACGCTTTCCCATAATGTTTCATTGGCAAGGCCTGGGTGACTTTGAACCGCGAGTTCGCCCGCCATCGTCCAACCATCATTTAATTCGGTTGTCTCTACCGGTGGTGTAACTTCCACAATGCTAGTAAACCAGTCTGGGACCGTATCAATGGTATTAGGGTTGCGCCTTTCAATCAGTAAATTCCCTTCCATATCTGTAATGGTTATGTATTGGTAAAACCCTCTATCAAAAATAGCATTTACCATGGTCTCGGCTACCGCTATACCATTGGCTTCACTCAAGTATGGGGTAATAGATAGCCCCAGCGAAGTCGCAGTATCTTGCGCGTGGGTGGCAAGCTGCTCGTTTACATACTCTCTGGTTAACTTAACGTTTATTATGAAAGAACCAGCAAAAACCAGTATTAAAAAAACGAGTAAGCTTGAACTTAATTGGGTAGATAGTCTCATTATTCTTGTTTATCTCCGTACATAACGCGGTCTAGCCGCTCTACCATATCGTCCCACATCTTCATTGGGCCGCTTCCCCTCAGCTTACGGCCCGTTCCCATAGCTTTAGCGGCCCACAAGCCGTTACCATTAAAGCTATAAATGGGTGACAAATCTCTTCTTTTATTAGCAGGCAATATACGCCTATTTATATTATCCAAAACAAGTGGAACAGAGGTTGGGGTTTCATAATACGCCAAAACCATGTGGGGTTGGCGTAATTCTAAGGCGGTTACATACATTAATCGCAACTGTTGTTCAGGAACGCCAAGTTCAATCAAAGAGAAGTATTTTGCAATAGTGTAGTCTTCACAGTCGCCAGCACCGGTAGAGATAAACTCAATTGGTGTTGCCCAATAATCTTTTTGTTGCCAGTGAACAAGGTCGTCTACAAAATCAAACCGGTTAAAAAAGCGGTTTATCTGGTAAAGCTTTTCGTCTAAGTCTTCGCTTTGTAACTCAGCAACCAATTGTCGCCATTTAGCAACGTCTTCGCTAGCTTCAGTTCCATAAATTGAGTCAATACGGGCATAAACTTGCGGTGTGAACACGGTTTCTTGTTGTGCAATGGGCGATGTAATTGCCAACAAAGTACACCCTACAATCACAACCATGCGAGCAGCTGATAACATGCCGCGCACAGTTAATAAGGCAAGAAAAGGTGAGCATGAACGTTTCTTTTGGTGCAAACCGTAGGTACTTTATGCAATAGATTAAGGCAAGTGTAAAAAATCTTTCACTACTATGCGTTACCATAGCTTGCCTACCAATAACACAATGATGGCAAACTTATTAAGAACTTGAAAGGCATTTTGGAAGCCATAAAGTTTTTTTGTTTGTTATTGATCTTTTTGGCACATTTTATGTTTAATCTATTTTCGAATAAAGTTTTGAACATATAAGTACAGGGTGTGGGTTATGAACTAGCACACCTTCTGGTATCATTACCAAGCTTTGTAGTAAATTTACAACGAAAAGGAACTTTCATGGAGTACTCAGCGCGCCCAGCGGTGTTTATCATTAATTCACTTGAAGGCGGTGGCGCTGAACGAGTAATGGTTAAACTGTTAACCATAATGCAATCTTACTTCATTGCTAAAAACATTCCTGTACATCTTATTCTGCTAGACGACTTGCCTGAATCGCAAGTTTGCCCCGAGTACGTGAATAAAATAGTGCTTAACTCCCAGGGCAGTTTAGTTTCAGGTTATCAACAGCTTAAGCCTGTTCTCACAGAACTAAATCCAGAATATTGCTTCAGCTTTTTAACAAGAAGTAACTTCTTAAACGTTACCTTGGCCAAACGGCTAAAATTTAAAGCCATAATAAGCGAGCGGGTTAATACAACAAGCCATCTTTCCGGCGGGCTAAAAGACAGTGTTAGCCGACTATTAGTTCGTTTGCTTTACAACAAAGCTGACAGCGTTGTTGCCGTTTCTGAAGGTGTGAAAGCCGACCTTATCGACAACTTTGCAGTATCAAGAGATAAAATTTCGGTGCTGTATAACCCGTATGATATCGAGCAACTTCAGGCTCAGGCATCGGAAAATGTGCAGGATCTACCGGTAAAGCCCTACATTATTGGGGTAGGGCGCTTAGTCAAAAATAAAAATTTTTCTTTACTACTTAACGCCTATGCTAAAGCTAACATAGCAGAAAATTTAGTAATTCTGGGCGTGGGCGATGAAGATGCGAACCTAAAAGCACAAGCAAAAGAGCTAGGAATTGAAAACAAAACGCAGTTTCTTGGTTTTAAAGCAAACCCATACCCTTATTTAAGCAATGCCGAATATTTTGTAAGTACGTCGAACGCTGAAGGCTTCCCTAATGCCATTGTTGAAGCCATGTGTTTAGAAAAAGCGGTAATAGCAACAAACTGCGAATCTGGCCCTGCTGAAATTATTGCCGAGCAATATCCTTACCGAGTAACTGGCGCTATTAATGAAAAAAACGGTATTCTTTGTGAGTTGAATAACGCTGAAGGTGTTGCAAGTGCGTTAAGCTCATTCAGTGATGAAACTGTTCGGGCATCTTACGCTGCAAAAAGCAAAAACTGTGCAAAGCAATTTTCTTACAATGCCTTTCAAGAAAAAGTAATAGCCATTATTGAAAAGGTTTGCGAATAAACATGTTTGAAGGGTTAAAAGTAGTTGTTGGCCTAATAAGTTTTATTATGGTGTATCGCACCATAACTGGGAACTGCAATAAATATTTAGCGTTTGCTATTTGCGCTATATGGCTGCGATTCTTTTTGTCGGCGTTTCATACTATTACGTACCCTTCGTTGGTTGCGGGCTTTTCGATAAATGCGCTTTCAAGTATTTCGGTTGCTGGACTTGGGCTTTTCTTCTTACCGTTTGCAGTATTTACCCTCAAGAAGCTTTTTCCATTCTATCTATTTTTTGCTGTAATCGCTGTCAGCGGTTTTGTGAATATGAAGATACCAGGTGCAATAAATGTATTGGTTAAATGGTGTTACTTTTTAGTTCTGGCAGGGGCATTATTTCTTTCTATACGAGTTCAAGGACAACAGGAAACTTTTAAAAAGCTATTAGTAGCATTTGTGATGCCGGTAACAATGCAAGTATTGTCTATTCTACTAGGACATGCAAAAGCAGCAGAAGCAGACGGTTCAACCAGCTTTATCGGTGGCTACAACCACGAAGCCGCTTTTTCGATGATCATAGTTAGTTTCATTTTTGTAATAGGGCTAACTAAGCCAAACTCCATTCGCTTCAGAACTAGCTTATTTTCTTTAGCTATTTTGTTACTTGTTCTAGTGAATTACAGAACTTCAGTGCTTACGATTTTGCCTATAGCGGCCGTTTTTTATTTCACGCTAGTTGAGCAGAGGTTAAAGCCATCGCAAAAGGTGCCTGTGCTGACAATCGTCTCTATGGTTATCGTTGCATCGTTTATGGTTTTGTCATTTACCATGCGTGAACGCTTCTCTGATGTAGGTCTTTTAATTAGTAACTTAGATATTATTTTTAAAGCGCCAATATATTTTAGCGAAGCCGAAAAAGACATTATGTCGGCTCGCGTATTTATCTGGAGTCAATATATAGATGGGTTTGTGAATGCTAATGCTCTTAACCAGTTAATTGGGTTTGGACCTGACTCCTGGAAAGGCGTATTTGCAAAATACGCACATAATACGTATGTATCCAATCTTTATGAATATGGAGTAGTTGGTTTCACCGTTTTTATTTTCATGTTTGGATATTCGTTAAACCAAGCATTAAGAATCAGCAAAAGAGGTTTATCTAAAATAGTAGCCTTTTCTATTATTGGTTTTTTAATAATGAATATGGCAACAATGCCGCTGTGGAACATTGAGGGCTTAATATTCTTTGCGATTCTAATTAGTGTTGTTCTTGCTTTAGCGACTTTGAATAAGCCTATTCATACAAACTTATACAACAAACAAGTCATGAGGTCCGCCAAATAATATGAAAATATGTGCGATAGGTTTACGTGGAATCCCCGATGTTATGGGGGGCATAGAGTCACACTGCCAGCAGTTGTACCCACGTATGGTAGAAAAGGGTGATTCAGTAGTAGTTATTGCGCGTTCACCTTATGTAAGCGGAAATAAATATACCTACAAAGGTGTAGACATAGTTAGTGTATGGACCTTAAAGCATAAATTCTTAGAAACCTTTATGCATACGTTTTTTGCGATACTGTATGCGAGAATATTTGTACATCCAGATGTGGTTCATCTTCATGCTGTTGGGCCGGCGCTATTTACTCCGCTCGCAAGGCTGTTAGGCATGAAAGTAGTAGTAACGCATCACGGTGCAGATTATGACCGACAGAAATGGAATGGATTAGCGAAGTTTATTCTTAAATCTGGTGAAAAAATGGGTGTGTTATTTTCGAATAAAATGTTTGTTGTAGGAAAAACTTTAACTAACAGGCTGAAAAAGCAATTTCCGAATCAAGCTGAAAAAATACATTATGTGCCTAACGGCATGCTCCCTTCGTTTACAGGGGACATAAGTGCAAGTTCGCTGCCTAAAGAAATGCCGATATCTTCACAAGGGTATATTTTAACAGTAGGTAGGCTAGTACCCGAAAAAGGGTTTCACGATTTAGTAACTGCGTATAAAGCATCCAATAGCCATTTAAAACTAGTAATAGTTGGACAAGCGGATCACCAAGATGAATATGCATCTACACTAGTAAAACAAGCCAGCGACAGCATTATTTTTGCTGGGCGAAGATCAGGTGATGAACTTAAAGCGTTATACAAACACGCGAGAGTATTTGTATTGCCGTCATATCATGAAGGTTTACCTATCGTTGCGCTTGAAGCTATAAGTGCAGGTACGCCTGTAATTCTTAGTGATATCTTACCTAATAAAGATATCGAAGCACCGGTAGATAGCTATTTTGAGGTTGGGGATACTGCAGCTCTGGCTAACAAATTGACCAATTTAGATTCGCTAGATTTGGCGCTAGACCAGAATAGGTATTTATACATTTATAATTGGGACCGAATTGCTGATAATACCCTTAGTTTAATGAAAAGCGTTTTTATAAAAGGTGCTAGCAGGTGAGCTTAAATATTTCAGTAGTCATCACTACCTACAATCGACCCGACTGTCTCTTAGAAGCTCTAAATGGTGTAAAAAGCCAGCTTTATTCACCATTTGAAATTATCATTATTGACGATAATTCGAGTCAAACATACGAAAGCGCTATGCCTACTATCAATGCCCTAGGTGCTAGGTACTTAAGACAAAACGTCTCTTGCGGGGCAAACAAGGCTCGAAATTTAGGTATTGAAGAAGCTAGTGGCGAAGTAATTGCTTTTTTGGATGACGATGATATTTGGTTACCGGAATATCTGACAACTTTGGTTGGCCATTATGAAGCTGGTGCTGATGCTATCGTTTCTGGTTTTAAACAGTTAGGTAATGAGGATGTTGTCGTTGTGAACAATGATGAAGAGGTGACTAAACCATCACTTCTTCGAGGAAATACCTACTGCGGAATGAGTGGCTTCAGTGCCAAACGTGAACTATTGTTGATGCACTCTTTCGATGAATCATTAAATAATGGCCAAGATTGGGATATGTATGTAAGACTTTTTCAAAAAGGCGTTAAGTTTAAAAATATACCTAAGCCAGTTTTTTTGTATAGATTCCAAAATGAAGATGGCATCGGTGCAAAAGTACGTAAAATGAAACCGGAAGACATTGATAAAAGGTTGGGGTCTGCATATAAGCATAAGGTTTTTCTTGGTGACTATTGGTTTAAAAAACGAGTCTGTGAACAAATCTTGTTTTCTCTTAAACATAAGAATGAAAAGTCACGCTGGATCATCCAAGCTCTTAAAATGGCAGGTGTCAGAGCTACCTTTGTTTTCTTTTTTAATGCACTCAAACGTAAGGTATTCAATAGACCTATGTCCATATAAGAGTGATTCTCCGATTACTCTCCTACTTATTAAAAATTAAATGCGTGGTTCACATGACTTCAAACGTAAAAGTTTCTGTAATCGTTCCCGTATGGAATGATGAACGAAGAGTTGTTAAATGCATTAACGCGCTTAAGAGTCAACAGTTTGTACCTGAAGCTTACGAAATAATAATTATTGATAATGGCTCTACTGATAGGACTTTTGAAGAAATTCAAAGGATTGAAGGTATCACTGTTTTACAAGAGCTTCAGCCTGGTTCATATGCTGCAAGAAACAAGGGGCTTTCGGTTGCTAAAGGAAACTATGTAGCATTTACAGACTCTGATTGCGTTCCAGATAAAAACTGGTTGGCTTCTCTAATTGAGTGCGCCGAAACTCAGAGGGATATAGGTGTAGTCGCGGGTGATGTTAGCTTTTTCAAAGATGACGCTGATATTATTGATGATGCATCTCTAGCATACGAGAGCTTTTTCTCAATGAATCAAGAAGAGTATGCGAGGAGAGGCGTTTGCATTACAGCAAATTGGCTGTCGAAAAAAAAGACACTTCTCGAGTTAGGTGGGTTCAACGCCAAACTTAAATCGGGAGGAGATCATGATATGGCAAAGCGACTTACTAACAATGGTTTAAGTGTTGTTTTTTGTAAGCAGGCAGTAGTTGCTCACCCAGCCAGAAATAAGCAAGAAATTCTTAAGAAAAGAAGGCGGGTTATCGGTGGCTCTTGGGATAAAACAGACGGCAAGCTCAAGTCCATAAAGCTGCTTTGGGAGGCCGTTAAACTATATATCAAACGTACGCTTCTTGTGTTTTTTTCGAATGAAGCCTCTCTTAAACAAAGGTTATCGGTCTTTGGAATCATATCAGCGATATTCTTTGTATCGTTATCAGAAATAGCGAAGCTCACAGCTGGTCAACAAAGTACAAGAAGCTAAAAGGAATAATATAAATTGAGCAGGATAGTAAGTGCTACTTCATGGACGACATTAGCGACAATAGTAAACCTACTGCTAACGATGGCGCAGCTCGCTATATTAGTGCGCATTTTAGCTCCAGCAGTATTTGGTCAGTTCGCCGTTGTTAATATGGTGATAGAGGTATTTGTTGCTTTCGCTTTGGGAGGAATCTCGAACTTTCTAGTATATAAAAAGAATGCAGACCAACCCACAAGCAATGCCATATATTTTCTTGCTCTTGGGATAGGCGCAATATTCAGCTTGGTGTTATTTTTATTAACGCCCTTTTTAGCAACTGCGCTTGGGTATGAAAGCATAGTCCAAGAACTAAGGTTGGCCACTGTTTTACTAGTAATTTCATCTATTGCCTCGCAATATCAAGCAGTAGGAATGAAAAACTTTCATCATCAACGGGTAGCGCAAGTTGATATATTTGCGAAAGTCCTATCCTTTGTGTTTGCAATCAGTTTTAGTCATTTGGAGCTACTTTGTTTAGTAGGAGCCACTATCGTATACCAGTTAGTTCGTCTGGTTGGGTTCATGATGGTTTTGGGAAGAGAAGTAAACCTAACGACTAAAGTAAATACTGCTATTTATCGTGAAGCTTTCAATTATGGAATATTTGACTTTGGATCTCAGGCTCTAAATATTCTAAGAAGGCAACTTGACGTTATTATTCTAGCTGTAACCCTTCCGAGCAACGAATTAGGGGTTTACCATGTTATAAAGCAACTTGCCAGCAGACCTGCACAGGCACTACAGCCTATTATAGGTAAAGTGGCATTACCCGCATTTGCAGAAGTAAAAGAAAATGGAACGCGATTCGCCAGAGTCTATAAAGACTTCTTTATACTACAACTGTTTGTACTAGCAATTATTTACATACCAGTAATCATCACGTCAGACCTAGTCACAGCGTTGTTCTTCGGTTCCGATTTTGTGCAACATAGCTGGGTATTATCAATACTTTCAATATTTTGGTTCATCCGTGTAGCTAGTTCTAACTTAGTCGGACCATTAGTTCAGGCGACTGGCTTTACCAAGAGAAATTTTCTCTGGAATGTAATTTTACTTTTGCCTAATACACTAGTTATTTATGCGTCCTCACAGTATGGTGTAGTTGCTCTGGTCTCGGCGATGGCTGTATTCCAGCTTATCCTGTTTCCTATTGTGAATTATTATTTCATATTATTTATCACAAACGTCAGCTTCCCTTTTTCAGTTAAAAATATGCTTATAGTCGTGACTTCACTGTCTGTCCCGCTAGCCATACTAAAGTATTTTGTTTTGCCTTTTATACCCGAAGTATTTTTGGTAAAAGAAATCATTGTAGCAATGCTTACATTTGCTATAGCCGCTATGTTGTTGGTCTTCTACAAAGAGCTAAAAAACTCACTTATAAGAGTAAAAGGATTTTAAATGTCAATTTCCAAAAAAGTTTACTTTTTTGTACGGACGTTCCCTGTGTTATCGCAAACGTTCGTCCTTAATCAAGTAAAAGATCTCAAGAACCAGGGAATGGATGTTCATGTGTTGGCTGTAAATCCTATTGATCATACTTCTTCAATACTAACTTCCATATTTGGACCGGATGTGGATGAAAAAGTATCGTCAATATTACCAGAGCCGCACTCAAAAAAGTCGTGGGTATATATGCTCCTCGGGGCATTGTTGTGCGCGTGTGTTAAGCAGCGTTGGCCGATTTTAGGTTTAGCAAGCCGGCTAATAAAGAAGAAAAATTTTTTTACGGCAAAAGATTTACTATGTTTAGTTTGGCATTTGCGGAACAAAAAAATCGTTATGGAAAATTGCATAGCGCACTTTGGAAGTAATGGTGTAGTACTAGATTATCTCCGAAATGCTGAGCTTATAGACTGTGAAAACCTATTTACGGTTTTTCATGGTTATGAAATAAGTCGTTATGACCAATTGAAGTTATGGAAAGAAGAGTATGGCAAGTTAGGTGGAAAGTTGTTACCTATTAGCGAACATTGGGCTGAATCTTTAGTTAATTTTGGTGCTAACAAATCGAGCATAGAAGTCGTCCATATGGGCGTAGATGTCGATACTTTTTCTTTCAGCGATAAAGAACTATCTTCACCACTTCAGGTGCTTTCTGTCGCTAGAGCGACAGAAAAGAAAGGACTTAAGTATGCGATAAAGGCAATTCTAAACACGGAAGTAGAGTGCCACCTAACGTTGATTGGTGATGGAAGTTTGCTGCCAAATTTAAAAGAGATAGTGGAAAGGCATGATAACAAACATAGAGTAAGCTTTTTAGGTGCTTGCTCACCCATAGAAGTTGCTAACGAACTAAAACGTACTGATTTATTCTTACTCCCTTCAATACAGGACCGATATGGTGACAAAGAGGGTATTCCTGTATCGCTGATGGAAGCAATGGCTAGCGGCGTAATCGTGTTGTCAACATATCATAGCGGAATACCGGAACTTATTGAAAATAAGAAGACAGGCTTCTTAGTACAAGAACATGACAGTGATGCTATAAGCAATGCAATATTAGATATATCGAAGCGGCGGGACCTGAGTGAAATACGTGATAATGCTAGAAAAAAAATAGAGCAATCTTTCAATTCGAAAGTTTTGAGAGATGACTTGATTAAGATTTTAGGTAGATAGGGAAAGCACATGTTAGGTATAAAAACTGCAATAAGTTATCATATTAAGAGTTATCTCAATATTTATCCCTATCGTCGCTATATGTGTAAGCATAATTGCATTTTTATTCATATACCCAAGGCGGCGGGTACAAGCGTGCTACACGCTTTATCTGGCTCTACTAAGCATGTTCAACGAGACCATTGCTCAGCTTTCAATTTTAAAAGCGCGGACAAGAAGCGTTTTGAAAGAAGTTTCAAGTTCGCATTTGTACGCCATCCAGTTGATAGACTGCTTTCGGTTCACCGTTATTTATTGTCTGGTGGAAATGGAACTAATAATAAGCGGTTAAGTGCACTTATAAATAGTGAATATAATCAATTCGATGACTTTGTCCTAAATTACCTTAATTCTATGCGGATACATACAGAAGTACTTTTCAGGCCGCAATTTAGTTTTTTATGTAATGAATATTTTGAAGTGATGGTTGACTTTGTAGGTAGATACGAAAAGATCGATCAAGATTTCAAAGTCGTAGCAGATAAACTCGATCTAAATACTACGTTACCTAAATCTAACGTTTCAAAGTTATCTAATGGGTCAGATGTTTCTGATAATGTTCGCGAAAAAATATTTGATTTGTATTCAAAAGATTTCGAATTATTTGAATACTAGTTTCATATTAACGTCATATAGACAATACATTCGTGAAAATCGTTACTGTCAGAAATATTTACAATATATATTCTCGGAATACTGTGTTTTTTTATAAGCTGTTGATTTTAAAGGGTTTTATGTGGTGGCCTAAATTTTGCTTTATTGATTTTCAGTAACATATTAATTATTTCAAGTATTATTGAGGTCCATATGAAGAAGTACATTGCAGCGCTGCTACTTGCACTTACCACAAGCGTTTCTCACGCAGCACTTATCGAGTATAAGTACACTGGTATAGACAGCACTTTCGACGCGAGTTCTAGTCTATTGGATTACATCAACAACAGCTCGTCTGCTACTACATCAAATGCATCAGCTTTTGATATGGTTAATTCTGAAACTCAGTCAGTTTCTCACATCTCGTTTGAATTTGATTTTTCTTCGCTTGTTCAATTTACTCTTTTTGCTGGCTTAGACGCGTTTTACGGAGCAGAAATCTACGTGAATGGGTCGAATGTTCTAGACACCGAAGATGATCTTTGGTGGAGAAAAACGTGGACAAACAGTGATGTCCAGTCAGTAGATATCGCTTCAATTGGATTAACTAAAATTGATGTTGTTTGGGCTGAAGAGTGCTGTGGTGGGCTTAGCAGTATCGCTTTTTCATCTGACTTGTTAGGTGGTGATTTGCTGGTTTTGACTGATGAGAACATTCAGGCGTTGAATACTGCATCATCTAGCAATGTTGCACAAGTTCACGAGCCTTCGGTTCTCCTACTTTCTCTAGTTGGTGCTTTTTTTATTGGTGCACGACGCTTTAAGAGATAGTCTTTCTGACTCGTCTTGAAATAGGTTGACACTTATTTCGGTTAAAATGCCCGATGTATTCCATCGGGCGTTTTGTATTTAAGGGCCAGATGTGGCCGCCTACCATTATAGATTGCTACTGACTCTGCAACCATCTTTCTCGCTTCTTCTAAATCTCTTGGCTTATAGAGTAAGTATTCATTTTTAAGAAGTATCCGTCCGGTAATCCCCACATTCAATTCATAAATTAGCTACGGCATGGTGTTCTCTTTTTGTTAAGGAGAATGACCATGCCGCAATATCAACGAAGAGACATCCAAGACTGGCTCAACTTATTCGAGCAGCGAAAGCAAAGCGGGCTCACCGCAGTGGCGTTTTGTCGCCAACAGCAGAATAATGTTCAAACTTACTACACCAAGCGTCGTGATATTCGGTTACAGCGAACAAGCAACAAGTTTGTTCAGGTGAAACGTGAAGTTGCCAGACGCTTACATTTGAATAATTATAAAGGGGCTTAACAGCCCCTTTTTTTGTAAGTTGCGCTATAGCGAATAATGATTAGATGTCCCAACTCTGATTGACCTTGAGACAAGTAAGCTTTCAAACAAGAATTATTTATTCTTTACGTAGAACTGCTTCGTAAATAGTTCGATCTACCTTGGTGAACTCACGAATTCTTTCCATTATTGCACTATTATTATATATCTTTTGAGCTTCATCACTATTAGGCGTGGTATTTTTACTACTAACTTTTATATTAGCACCGAATTTGTTGTTGAACTGTTTCTGCCAACTCTCTAAATCTTCAAGCACACCGACACTTGCAAAATTCGCTAGATTTAAAATTGCAGAATCAATAGCTTCATTTTTATTAGCCATAATTTCTTCGTATGTACTAAATTTTGAAAAGAAACGTGCGTATGTTGTACTTGAAGATTTGGCTTTTTCTGTATCTAAATACTCAGAAATTTCACTATCATTCTTTAACCACGAAGAGGACTTGAATCTATTATAAACGTACTCAGACACAAAGCGTTTTTCAGGTTCACGTAAAATGGTTATAAAATTCCAATTTTTAGAGAATTCTGAAGTTACTTCCGGGCGGGCCCTACAATGACCAGTTATGAACACTTGGCCTTTGGAGTTAAGGTAATTAACAAGTTGAGCTTCTCTTACCGTCATCATGTCAAGGTTCAATATCTCGCTCGCGACCTTACTTCCCTTTAAATCGATATTATTAGTGAAGCGAGATGCTTTTAATATCTTGGGATAAAGAGATTCGTAAATCGCGTCGGATAACGAAACGCCCCCACACTTAGGCACGTGACAAAAAAACACCTTGGGGTAGCTCTCTAAAATTTTTTCGACCTTCTTCTTTATTTGCTGCCTCAAACTAAATCCTTAATATTAGTTGTTTTTAACTTTATATAATTAGAATAGAGACCGTGAAGCAAGTATTGATCCTAAAAATTAAATTTTAGTTTTTTAAACGGATTTATCGCACCACGATGTGTATTATTTTAAGCCTGCCTTATTACAGGTTTATTGCTTTCAATATTTGCCATTTTGTTTACAAAGAAGTTCAGGTCTATTCACTTACTCTTATATTGCTAAATACTACCTTAACTTTGTTTTCTATGGGGGTAACGCTATCGTAATCTAACAATAAATATAAGTAATCTATCTGCCCGGTAATGTATTTTCCGACTGGAAACTCAACGGCATTACTACTCTCATCAAAGTTGGCTGTACCATCTAAACCCCACTCTTGGGTTCCTGAAAACCTAATTATTCTATTGCTTGTTTCTTTAGTGTCTGTTTCCATTCCGATACCGACAATCTCTGCTTGACCTTCTATTTTTAGTTTAAGGCTAACGATTGAGCTTTCAGTTAATACACAATTAATCGGAAAACGTACCCAGTTATTTCCTGTCATTGTTACGGTACCTTCCGGCGACACTACAGTGGTGCCATATTTATATTGTTTAGTAATTGGAACATACGCAGTTTGTTCTAGATTAAATTCGCAAATAGTTTCTGGTTCTTTGATACTAGGAGTAAGAGCTACCATTTCTGTAAAGTTAGGTATGGTATTGCCCTCACTTATGGAGCTGGTTGATGGCATCAATGCTTTCAAAGATTCAACAAACTCGAGGTTGTCTGAAAGGGGATGTTCAGAAAGATTAGTTAAGTCGAACTCATATCTTGCGTCTTGTAAGGTTTCGTTAAAACAAAGGTCATTGCTACTAACACTCCCTATAAATTTTTCTTTATCAAAAATACAGTAGCCAACTGAGCTTCCTGTATTTTGAGTAACGGCGTTTTTCAAGGTAGTTGTCGCCTGAGCTGTTAAGCAGCTTCTTTTTTGTTCTCTGGGTTTAATTTCACATCACCGATTTCCTCCCAGTTTCTAATACCCTTTGACCAGCGGTTA
>VMHT01064364.1_pt1 | contig 26692 bp, 30 predicted proteins | sample 4693611 | NCBI WGS metagenome assembly VMHT01 (sample SAMN12280063, study PRJNA550983) | marine metagenome | isolation source: seawater sampled from same location over 5 years 0.02-0.2 micron viral filtrate | place: USA: collected off the coast of southern California halfway between the port... ...
ATACGACGAGATCGCTGAAGCAATAGAAAGAAAATCGTTCTCTCCAGCCAATTCGACTTAAAAATTTGATAGTTGGTTGCAGTGATTAACCACTAACAAACAAAAGCAAATAGCGAATCATAGAAGAAATAGAACTACTAACGATCTCTCAAACTCAACAAACGACAATGTCCTCGTCTGCGATCAACTGGGAGCCAAACGTTGAATGTCTCGTAGAATGTCTCGTAGGAGTGATCTGCGAACTCAAAGAGGACGTGAAGAAATATCAGGCTTCTTCTCTTCGTGAGAAGAATGCTACGCCTGAAGATATCACGAACTATATGACGGAGTTGGTCGCCGAAGTCACGGAGCTCCAGGAAAAGGTGGATTTCTACGAGAATCTGAAGCTCCTTTCAGAGAAAAGGAAGAAGGAGAACGAGGATCTCCAGAAAAAGGTGGAATTCTACGAGAAGGAGATAAAGGATGTCAGGAATATCGTGGAGCAATATGAGGCTTCTGTCCCCGACTTCTATGGAAAGGCGGATCCGTCTGACATTGTTCAAGTTGTCCAAGATCTTCAAGAGAAGGTGGATGAACTGGATGACGAATCCCGACACTTTGAGGAGATGGACGAGCTGTCAGAGATCTTCGGTTTCAGCAAGGATTACGCAGATTCTACGAACTACGATTGGGGATGCTATGTTCGGGACTGCGGAAAGAAGTTCAAGGAGGTTCAAGAGGAGGTGAAGAAACTTGAAGAGCAGGTGAAGACACTGACTCCTGCGAGTATGGAACGAGCACACCTTCTCAACAGGAATCGCACACTTGAAAAGGAGAACGAGGAGAAAGAACTGGAAATGGCTCGTGTGATGCTTGAGAAGTATTACTTCTCTGGTTCGGGTGGTTCGCCGTGTCGGGAGTGGCTGAAGAAGGAGGCGAAGGAATTGTATGCCGATCAGCCGAACCACCCAGAACACACCGCGATCTGGAAGTATATGGTTGATTACTATGGATGGGACGAAGATGAAGACGAAGATGAAGACATCCACAACTAAATAGTTAGATCGTTAAATTTGTAAGTTTTATTAGTTAGATAATTTTTTATGATCTGCGTTTTTTATTCAGAAATTATTTCTCAAGTAGAGTATAATGAGAACAACATATCAACAAGGAAAAGGAAGATGGAACAAAGAATACTGGACAGCGATATTCTGGTTTGATGATGAAGACAAACACTTCTTCTTAAGAAATCAGAAATCCAAATGTAACTGGATGCCGAAGCATTCAGAGATCTCCCAAATGATCAAGGGCTGTATTGAAGTTGAACCGAAAGAGAAACGAGAGAAATTAAAAGAACTATGGATTTCGGCGATCAATGAAGCAATGGACACCGACGAAGAATATAACAAATGAAAGAAATTCTTATCGCCAGCCATATCGACTTAAAAATTTGATAGTTGGTAGTGGTGATTTAGCAGTGATACATTAAAGAAAAGGTTTCGGTTTAAAAAATTTGATTGTTTATAGCACGACTAGGTTTTACAACTAAAAATGAGTGACACGTTCTTCGCTTCTGGTGAATTTGATGATCTCCTGGAGAAGTTCAAGGAGCAACTGGAGACTGAAGCCTCGGATATCGCCGAGAAGTATTATGACAAGGGATACGAGATCGGCTTGGAGGAGGGAGACGGCAGATGTCGGGGAGATAAACTAGAAGATCTCGCTGATCTGAAGGCGTTTAGGGAGAAGGTTGTTGAAACCCTCCAATTTGACGACGGAATGAGCGATGAAGAAATCATAGCACATCTTTCAGAAATGGATGAAGAATATGACCCTCCGAAGATGGCTGAACTCAAGAAGGAGAACGCTGATCTCAAGAGGAAGGCGGTGAATGCGGAGAAAGCCTTTTATGAAATGGCGGAGGGGATCTCTAAACTGAAGTCGGATCTTACGACTGCTCAGACCAAGTTGAGTATCTCCGAGGACTGCTCGGCAACTCTTCAAAACGAACTGGATATAGAACACGACAGATATGTCGCCTCAGAGTCCAAGCGTGGAGAATTTCACCAGCAGTTGAACGATTGGGCTGAAGGATACGAAAATCTTGATGCCGACTTTTGGAAGATTCTTACGGCAAAATAAGGTGAGGAGGCAGATTCAGTTGATCGCCATTAAATATTAAGATTTCGGTGTGAAACGTTTTAAGATCAAATATATCTACTGGGAGAGATATTATCGTTGTTATTTTAGGATAGATAGTGCGGAGCTTCTTATAACGCTCGCTTTTTTTATGATTATTGAGACGAAATGCGAAAGGGGCGAACATTATGATAGGAACATCAAATCCAACCAAGTTCAAGGTGTGATCTAAAAATTTCTCTGGGAATAGAGGTCTTGTCCCATTAAAAGGAGGATTCATTATCACCATAGAACAACTAATAGGATCTGAAGCCTTGAAGAAATCCTTGCCCTCTTTAATTTCATAATTAATTATTTCTGAGTCAAAGGAAGCAGTCAATCGGCGATCTCCCGCACAAGGATCTAGAATCACCTTTGGATCAAATGGTTTTAAGATCTCATAAAGATAATCACATACTTCATATGGAGTTGGGATATCAGAGGGCTTTTTAGAGTGATCATTCTTATACATACTCATTTAATCAAAGGATAGAAATATTTTCTCATTCTTAATTGTTAAAGATCTCTGCTGTAATCTCTTTAATTCATTGGATTTCTCCATTTTCTTTAAGATCCTTTTAGAAATAATTGGAACTAACTTTTCATATTTTTTTGGATCATCATTCATCAAATTCACAGCTCTCCTTGATGAAGGAACATCCCCATACTTTTCAAGATATTTCACATCTGCCCAGAGTTCATCATATGAATCATAACCAGATGAAGCCAAATAATATCCATTTCGGCAATAGATAATGACCTTCTTGGCGATCAACATTAAAGCATTCTTCTCTTTGATTGTGAGAACCTTGGACTGATTGGGTGATTCTAAATATTCAATCAATTCTTGCTTATTTTCTACGAAGAAATATTCATCATCGGGTGGGATTTCTTCTTTCATTGAAATTTGTAATAATATCTCAACGACTAATTCACTCTTATTCAAATCATATTTGTTCTCAACATTAAGATTAAATGATGAAACGATTTCAAGTAACTCTTTCTTTGAATGCGAAGTATGAATTTTCATATACTATTCTTTAGATTATAATTTTAAATTTGAAACGAAGTGCCATATAGGCACTTTTTCACTAATTCTTGTTAATAACTATATTGAGAAATTATTTCTGTTAGAGGTTTTGCAATAAATATCTAGAATAGTGCCATATAGGCACTTTATGAATAATAAACCTTTGAAATTCATTCATATCACTAAAACGGCTGGAACTACTATTGAGAAGATAGGTGAAGAAGCAGGGATTCAATGGGGCAAGAATCACGGCGAATATGGACAATGGCATCGCTTCTTTGATAGAGTGCCTCAAGAAGTGAAACGGAAATATGATTGGTTTATGGTTGTTCGAAATCCATATGATAGAATTATCAGTGAATTCTATTGTCATCACGGAGGACACGGCTTCTCTCTCTGCGAATATAACCATACTCCAGAAATATTCAATAAGTTCTGTAAGAAGAAGATTAAATATAGATCTTCAACTGGTGATCATTGGTCAGAACAACATAAGTATCTTGATTTCACCCCTTGCCATATCTTGAAGTTTGAAAATTTAAAAGAAGAATTTGAAGAATTAATGAGAGACTACAACCTCTATTTGAAATTAGATAAGAAAGAGAACAGCAATAAATATCCATTCTCAAAACGATTTGGTGTGGATGATATGGATGATGAATTGATTGAATATATCAACGGGATTTATGATAAAGATTTTAAAGAATTTAATTATGAAAAAATTTCTAGACCAAGAATAAATGGATGAAGATATGTATCACTCTGCCGAAGCCCCAATCCTGAAACACAAAGATCTCCCACCTATTTCTATCTGTATGCCGACTTGGGATAGAAAGCGATTTATCCCTTTGATCCTTTTGAATCTCGGAGCAATGGATTATCCTAAAGATAAAATTGAACTCTGTATTTTAGATGATCACCCCGAACGTCCCTTACTCACGAAAAAAGAAACCGCACAATTTCAAATTCAAATTTATCCTGCTAAACTGAACTATCAATATGATCCTTCAAGACATCTAACGATTGGCGAAAAGAGAAATAAATTAGTGAAAATGGCTTCAAATAAGATCTGTGCGAATATGGATGATGATGATATCTATATGCCGTCCTATTTGAGATATGGAGTCTCTATCCTGAAACACTACAAGGTTGGGTGTGTAGGATCTCCTCAAATGCTCTTTTGCTATCCAAATGATGACTATAAGATGACGGCGATTAATTGTCCTTCTAAACGGCAGAATCACGAAGCCACCCATATCTATACGAAGAAGCACTTTCGATCTATGGGAGGTTATGAAAAGAACTCTCAAGGTGAAGGGGCGAAAATGGTTGATTATAATGAGAAGAATGTTCGGTGTCTAGATATTAGAATGTGTATGATATGCGTATGCCATAAGGCGAACACGATTAATAAAGATAATTTCAACAAGAAAGAAAGTGAGATCCCTGACTATGAAATGGATGATCTTTTTAAAAAAATCTTGGATGAAATCATTTCAAAGGAAGTATAAATGGAAATAATCTGCCAGAAATTATTAACTGATGAAGAAGTAAAGAATTTGAAAGGAACCTATCTAGATGAGTCGCATTATAATACGTTGGTCAGAGAAGATTGCGATTGCTATGATACTGATGGCAATTTGCTATTTAAATTCCGAAAAAATGTGGTTTCTGAAGAAGTATCTAATAAGAGTTTTGAGTGCTTTAAGCACCTTGCCCCCATATCAAGAGGTCGGGGAGCCTCTGCGGGACTCATTGATCACAACTCCATCTACTGGAAAAAAAGACAACCCATTAAGACTAGAACCTTCAGCACTCAGTATATCACCCCTCAAGGAAAAGAAAGCAAAATGAGAGTAAATAACCCTGTCTTCTCAAATCCTGTTGGATATTATGAACCCAGTAAATCTTTCGGAGACCTCCCTTGCCGATTGACTAACTTTTCAGTGAATAATTTTAAAGATTTTCAGGAGGGATCTGAATACATACGTATCTTGGCTGAAAGTTATAAGAATTTAAATCCCCAGAAATATCAAGAGCAACTTGAGAGAGCAGATAAACTCCCTCATTTGAAAATAGAAGATACACCCTTCTCAACTATCACATTCAATAGAAATTTTAGAACGGCGGTGCACACCGATGTCGGTGATTTTGGTTTTGGCAATCTATCCGTGCTTGAAAGAGGACACTATCACGGAGGCTATTTTGTGATCCCTCAATATGGAGTTGCTGTGGATATGAGGCAAGGAGATCACTTATGCGTGGATGTTCATAAGTTTCACGGAAACACTGAACTCTATGAAACTGAAGAAGATAAACTCTTGAATAAAGAGATAGAAGATATCTATAATGATAATCTTGAAGTTGGTGTCAGAGGTCAAGGTGAGAAATGGACTAGAATATCTATGGTCTGCTATTTAAGAGAAAATTTAGCCAAGAAGTGCATGGATGCTCCTTATGATCCGACAGCATTGGATAGAATTAGTTTCGCTAAAAATAAGATCAATTATCATTACGTGATTAATCTTGAGAAAGATAAAGATAGATGGCAGAAATATAAATACTCCACAGCGAAGCGATGGTCAGCAACTCATTATGAAGATATGGATTCTAATGATCCTATGTTTCGAAAGATGATCTCCTATTGGAATGTCCCACCCAATCAACACAAGGCGAAGTGTGGATGCTTTCAATCACACCTATCACTTCTTAAATGGATCGTCATTCATAAGCTGGATAATATCCTTATCTGTGAAGATGATGCCCTATTAGTAGGGGAGATCCCCAAGAAATTCGCAAAGGATGGAATCACCTATTTAGGTGGGTTTATTATGAATGAAAAAATAACTTCTAAAGAACCTATCAAGATCGATCATAAGATCGGCTTGAATGAATTGGATAAATCCAAATATAGAATGCTGATGGCGATGTCTTACTTCATCCCTAACTGGAAACTGGCTGAAAATATCGTAGATTTGATTGAATCCAAAGATAGAGTCAGAGCGTGGGATATTGAACTCAATAACTGCTGTGAAAAATCATACTATATCTATCCTGCTCCTTTCATTGAAGAAGATGTCCCCTCAACAATCCGTGAAGGACGAAAGAAACATTCTACTACTGAATATGAATGGAAATAGTGCCTATATGGCACTTTTAAAACCAATTGAATAAGAAATAAAATATACTCTTTAATAAATATGGCGAAAGAAAAACCACTCTACAAACCCTTTAAGTCATCCAAGGCTGGAAAGAAATTTTCGGTTTATGTCAAGAGTGCTAGTGGTGGAAAGAGGTTAATTCACTTCGGAGCGAAGGGAATGGATGATTGGAGAAGTGGGACAGCCACTCCTGCTCAAAGAAAATCATTCAGGGCGAGAATGAAAGGCATTAAGAAGAAAGATGGATCATTCGCTTATAAAGATAGAAATAGTCCTGCTTACTGGGCTCTCAATTATCTATGGTGACGTCTTCTCAAAATTTGATTTTAGGGTTATAGAGGTTATTAATAAATAAACGAAATGATCCCATACACGATTATCACACCCGAGGGTAAAAAGTTGAGGGTCACAAAGACTAAATGTCTGATCATCAACGACATTCACCAACATATCCGAGTTGTTCATCTGTTAGACCAAGTCGGTCTGAACTTTGATGTGATCTCGGTTGTCTTGGATAAATACAGGGAGAGATTGGATAGTCTCCCAAAACCCTCACGAAAAATCTTTCGTCAAGTGAAAGACCGATGTATCCCTTCACCTGATGGGAATGGGGACTGGTGTAACCGACTTGAATTAATCAAATGGAGATCTGAACATCTGACGGGACGAGATGGTGGGAATTATCCTTTAAATTTTTGGGCTGAACGTGAAATGACTATCAAAGGAGTCTTTCAACAGATCTATCACTCTAACTTATCTCCATTTGTAAGTGGAGATCTTAGAACACCTTTTAGGAGTATCCCTCGTGGGTTCAAGGGTTCAGTTATGGAGAATTACTCTTTGATAGAAAGACTCAACAATACAAGGTTCTTCAATGATCTCACAGAGGACGGAGTCAAAATTCAGATATGTCGCCCGAGCCGAAATGGTAGAACCAAACCCTTCAATATGAAGTTGATTAATAAGTCTATGTAATCTGGTATAAATTTGATTTTTTTACTTAAAAATAAAACCTATATTATTACTATAATTGATGGAAACAAGAGCATTTGAAAACAGACTTGAACTAGAAGATCGGCTCCAAAAGTGGTATGAAGGTCAGGGAAAGGAGGTCAAAAAAAACACCTTGGATATGTATATTAACAACACTTTCAAACTCTATCGGGATGTTTTCGGAAAGGATCCTCTCGTTATGGGGGATTTCAATTGGATTAAGGAGATTTCTAAAATGGAGGATTATTTCGCCGTTCATAAGCGGAGTGACAGCACTCGCAGGAATTACTATACTGCTGTTCTTATTATCCTTCTCGCTACTGGTTATACGGATCAAAAAGCGTTTTCAGATCTTGAGAAAACCAGAGACACTTACGATAAGAGATATAAGGAAGCTCCAGCAATGAAGTCAGTGAAGCAGAAAGAAAATATGATAGAGTCCAAGGTGATAGATGATAAGGTGAATGAAATGAGTAGTCAAGTCAAGTTGATCGCTAGGAAAGATAAGAACCTTCTATTTGATAATGATAAGAAGATCCTTCAACTATGGATGATTTTAAGAATGTTTAGAACCTATGATTTTAGGAATGAAGTGGCGACTTTCTATTTGACGACAATGAGGCATTATAAGAATTTTAAGAAGTCAGAATTAAAGATGAATCTAGTGATTAAGGACGGCAAGGAATGGTTCATATCAGCCAATGAATATAAGACTTCAAAGAAGTATGCCGAGAAGATAACGAAGATAGAAGATAAGAAGCTGGTTAAGGATCTTATGCTCTATCGAAAAATGATGGGAGATGGATATATGTTTAAATCATCCTTTAAAAATGATACGAATATGACGAATAATGAACTCTCCAAGTTGCTATTGAAATGGAGTCAGAAGGAACTGCCACCTGTGATTCTTGAAGATGGAACTAAACGAATGAGGAATATTTCTACTACTTTGCTAGCGAAGATTATGCTGAGTGAGAAATATGGAGAAAAGAAAGCCGAGTTGATTGAGGATGCGAAGAATAGAGGTCACGATCCACAGACGGCGATGAAAGTTTATATCGCTACACCTGATGAATTAAAGTAGTTGTCGCTAACGCTCCACCTATCCCTTCGGGTAATTATTCATCATCGTATTTAAGCCAGTGAAAGCCAGACCAAAATATAGTATCAGGCGATGAGCCCTGGTCCTCCTTTTTCTTGGGTGTCTTTTCTTCAATCTCTTTTCTCAAGATAGTTATGTCAGTAATAATTTTATTTAATTTTTTATCCAGTCCTTCAAGCATCTTATTATTCTTAAAGGGCAATGATTGCGTCGTCATATTCTATACTTTCTTAAACTTAATTATTTCTCATATGTTTCCATTAAATTCGTATAATTTACTTTTTCATTCTCAATATCAGAATGTCCTGGACGTTGAATAACTTTCAAGGGTCTAATTAAGAAAAACTTAAATTCTTGTTGCAACTTCATCCAATAGACATCCAAAGAATAATTATTTCTATTCTGGGTTGTGATTAATAATTTCAATCCAGTATTAAGATTTTCAATGAGTTTATCGTAGAAATGCTTACGGACTATATAAGCTCCAGTTGTGTAGCACCTCTTGACTTGGATGGCATCCTCATTATAGACTTCGTGAGGTTTGAATGAGTTGCCTGATAACATCAAGACATCCCATTCGTGCATATAGAGTCTATTAATCTTCTCCAAAGTTTCTTGAGGATCTTTAAATAAGACATCGTCTTCAAAAATGGCAACATAGGGATAGTTCTGTTTTTTCGCATTCATAATTACTTGAAGGTGACTCATCCCACAGCCAACGATGCCTTGTTTGGTTTTGATCGCAGGGAAACGATTAGGTTTATCAATCCCTATCTTCTTGAGTTCTTCTTCACATACAAACCTCCTATCGGGGCGACTATCCAAATTGATATAGTAGTGATATTTATTCAAGTCCATCTTTTAGTATCTTGAAGATTTTAAATTAATCTAATTAAACTTAAAATGGATATTGATTTGAAAACCCCTAGAGAACCCGACTCTGAAATCATAGAGAAATGGTCTGATGAAATAGAAGAACTCTTGTCTGAATGGTGTGAAATAGGAATATGTTATGAATGGCTCCATAACTATTCTGAAAGAAAATACAAGAGAAAGTATCGTGGCATGTCGATCCCTATTATCATTCTCTCAACTTTAACAGGGACTGCTAATTTCGCAGATTCATATGTCCCTGAAGGTGTGAAGGATGGATTTTCAGCTGGTGTTGGTGGTCTTAATATCTTCTGCGGAATACTGGGAACTCTTATGTCCTTCTTAAAATATGCTGAAATCTATGAAGCTCATAGGATCTCCTGTTTATCGTGGTCTAAATTCGCTAGAAATATTCAAATTGAATTAGCATTGAAAGACAGCAAGAGAAAAAACTGCCGTGATTTCTTAAAGGTGAGTCGTGCTGAATATGATAGACTTTTAGAGAGTTCGCCGAATATTGATAGAAATATCGTAGCTGAATTCAATAAGAAGTTTGGAGCAGACTATCCCAATGTTCGGAAACCCTTGATATGTAACGGATTAAAAGAGATCGTTGTTTATAAGTCAAGTGATGAAGAAGAACCTGAACCTCCACCAGCCCCTCCACGACCTCCGCCTTCGCCCCCTCAACCTGAACCTGAACCCGAGCCTGTGTTGCCAAAGACCACTAGTTTCACAGCAGGGATTGATGCTCCGACTGGAATGTTGAAACCAGAGCCCCGAGTTTCAAAAAAGGCTGGCAAATGAAATCCTTAAAAGAGAAGTATTTAAGAACAAATAAGGATATTAATATATAAGATACCATTATTACGAATGGGAAGAAGAGCGAATCCATATCCAGGATGGTGGGCGAGTCCAGATTTGGACTCTGACGATGAACCAATTGGTGGTCCTTGTTGGAAGGATGTCCCGCCACAAGAACCGCTACCTAAACACTATGAGGGCGAACCTTGTTGGCAATCTAAAACGTGAAAATCAAGAGTGGAGTAGATACGATGATCACGATAATTTTAAGTCTCACTTTTGGGATGAATTCTTTGGCTTTGACTCAAGAATGCCTGAAAGTGATAGTGGGGGATATGAAGATCCCTATAACGTCCTTGGAATGAAGAAGAGTGATTCTAATGACGATCTAAAAAAAAGTTACTATAAAAAAGCGAAGATCCATCACCCAGATCGGGGTGGGGCAAAGGAGGTCTTTCAGAAGATCTCTAACGCTTGGGATCAAATTAAGTTCTGGCGTGGTTTATAGACCACAGAACGTTTTAAATTCATCATCATAATCACTTTGAAGATTTCTATATAAACCCTTATCTTGTTCTTTCACCCAAGACTTAATGAAGTTATATTGCTTCTTTAATTCTTCATTCTCTCTTCTTAAAGTTTCTTCTGTCTGTTTTGAAGCAGAAATTCTCTGTGATAAAGAATCAGCCTTATTTTGCCAATGACGAATAGATTTCATCATTGATTTAGAACTCTCCCTTCTTTCTCTATACTGCTTAATTAACTCGTCAGAAATAATCTTGAGGTCTATGTTTTTCTCACGTTTTTTCTCGAATTTTTTGAACTGATCTGGGCTCAAATGAGGACGAACTAATCTCTTTATCCACTTCAAATCTATCACTTCTAGGGTCTTCTCCCGCCTCACTGATTGATCCATTATGATATATATAACACTATATTTTTAAGTTGTTTTTATTACTATATTTGACAGAAGTGCCTATTCCGCACTTTTTCTTGATATTTCTTGCAAAAGTGTTTCACAATCTAATTTTCATTATGGGTTTATAAATCAAATTTAGTAAAATAGTGCCATATAGGCACTTTCTTAAGTTAAAGTCTGTTGAGTTTTCAATCTAGCAGATTTAGACTTGGCTTTGCCACCTTGAACTCCTCCACGTCCCCCGAACACTTGTTGATGCTTAACTCGTTTGGACGCTTTAACCTTCTCTGGGATATTGAATTGAGTATCCTGACCTGATTTCTTTTTCGTGATCTTCGTGAATCCTGAGCCAACAACCTTTCCTCTTTCTCTGTTTCCCATTTTTTTAATTAAACATATACTATTATTTTATTAATGAAATTATAAATAATATGAGTTTAATTGTCTGCGGATCACAACAGCAAGAATACGGCGATATAAACGATGCTGGGATTAGGGCTCAAAACAAGGTCGGAATTGAAAGACCAGCGAACTTTCAAAATCATATGGTGAATCCTGTGAAGATTAAGAAAGATTCTGAAGTAGCAGTCCATTCAGTTAAGATTAATCGCTCTCCACTCTTTGATATCAATAATAAAGATCTCTTCTATACTTATTTTGGAGAACTATTAACCCAAGGCACCGAGTTCTCAAGACTCTACAATGTTGGATCTATACCTATCCCCATACGTGTTCGTCCTGGGACTTATGGAGCAACTGGACTCGCTGAAGAAATCCAAGATCAACTCAATACTCAATATCATAATCCAGAAATATTCGGCAATTTCACTTGTGGAGTTTTAACGAACGCATCCTTTGGAGTGGATGGATTTAAGATCGACTTTGACCAGAGGGGTTCGGCTTCAGGCAAGAATGCAGCGAATGCTTGTCTTTCTGGATCCAAGGTGACAGAGTGGCAACCTTGGATTGAGGATTGTAATTTAGAACAGAGGCTATTTGAAAGGGATGATATGGAAGAACGATTAACGAATATGGAGGTTGGTTCTGGCAACTTCACAACACAGAAGAAAGTGTTTAAACCGAATGCCTCGGTGAATACTACTTCAATTGAATTTAAACGAACTATCGCACAGAAGAGGGATGATAAGGCAGATTGGAATTGTGTAGGGATTATGGGGAATGGATCTGCTGTGATGCCTCTGGGTGCCAATGAAGCTAAATTCTCTGTTGATTTCTCTGAATGCACTTCAGGAGAACCTTGGGTCGTTGGTCTAACACGACCAACTCTCTATATCCCTGGAACAGGAGGGAAAGATACAAGTAGAATTGATGAAAAATACTTGATGGGAGGCAATGTTGGAGGTGATAAAGAATGGTCTAATTGGGATTATGCGGTTCATTATGACGGAACAAGATTAAGGGTTTATAGTTCTGGATTAGATGGAGACCTCCCTGATGTTGATTCACAGAATAGATCTTATGGGATGCATGAATTCACACCACTCGTAGATGTTCAAACGGCGAATATGTTTGGGAATGGATCCAAGATCTCTATGGTTCAATTTGAGAGTTTTGGTGAAATCATTGAATGTAATGCCTTTAACGCAAGTCACGACCCGACTGCTGTGGTGAAACTGGCTGATTGGAATGTGGGAACGAAAACCTATGCGAATAACTACACTCCCAAGAATGAGTGTAAAACGGCACTCTATCCTAAACTTATGCTTTCTGCTGATGATGATGCCTTCAATATTATTCACTATGAAGCTCACGTTGATTTTGGTTTTAGATATCCAACGAAAACACGTGTCCCTCCTATCACGGACGGCAAGATGTGGAGAGTAGATCCAGGGGATTCATTCTGGGCAAATAGCTTCTGGGCGAATCAGCGTCAATATGATAGTGAAAATGGATATTGGGATGAAACTTCTGATAAGCTCCTCTATGGTCTTGAAGCAGTTGGAACTTCAACTTGTAGAGTGCCGAGGTTCTATGGATTTAGTGAAAGGGCAGGAATACTCGCTCAACCAGTTCTTAATTCAGCTAATCAAGCGTGGTTGGCTGATTCTAATGAACCTCAAAGAAGGCGTGATGCTGTTGATGTTCGTGGGATCACTGTGAATTCAGATAAGGGAACAGACTTCTCTTCAGTTCTCATTGTAGGTCAGCAAATGATAAATTCTGATAGGGCAGGAGGTGAAATAGGAAACTATACTTATGGACTCACAAGTGATCGTGTGCCTTCTATGGAAGCAACCCTAGGATTTAGAGGTCGCCCTGTTCTTTTCAACGCTCTATCTACTGAAACAGCAAATAAGAATCTTATTCAATATCAGTCGTCAGTAGCTCCTTATTATAATCCTCACGCTTGTTTCGTGAGGTGGAGTGGAGGGACTCAAACGTCTTACAATGCGAACAAGAGTTCAATTTCAAAAATCCTTTATCCTCTGCCAAGGTTCGACAATTCAGGGAACACATTTGGAGACCTCTTCTTTGAAGCATCGGAACGCACCTATTTAGACCTGAATAACACTGAAGAATTGAATTTGAATTCAATAGATCTCCAAATCGTAGATATTAATGAGAAGCCAGTTGAGGATCTAGTAGGTCAAACACTAATCACCCTCCACATTAGACAAAAGGGGACAAAACTATAAGAATGGCTGATTTTAAATCAAAATTAAGATAAAACCTTCATAATTTTAAGAAATTAATTAAAGAAAATTTTATAAGTTCTTGTATAAATATGGATTTAATACCCGATGTTGAGATGCCCCCACCCCCACCAGAACCTGAACCTCAACCCGAAGTCCCTGAAGATATCCCTGAAGTATCATACGATGAAGCCTCAGAAGAAGAAGATGTCCTCCCTGAAGCTGATTTTAAAGAACCTTTGAAGCAAGAAGAAGTCTTCAAGGTGAAGAAGAAAGTTAAGATTAGTGAGGGTGAGCCACCACAGATTCAGCCTCTCCAGAAGGTTCAGAAGAAGAAGCGTGTGATGACCGATAAGCAGAAAGAAGCTCTAGCAAAGGGACGTGAAAAAGCACTGGCAACACGGCGAAAAAACGCTGAACTTCGTAAAGAAGAAAAAGAACTCAAGTCAAAGAAGAAGAAGAAGGATCTAGATAAACTTCGTAAGGAGGTGCATGGAACCTCAATGGAGAAATTAGATGATGATTCACTTGAAGATCTTAAGAAATCAGCAACTCAAGAACAGCCGAAAACATCCAAGAAACTCTATACTCTTGAGGACTTAAAGGAGGCACAAGAAGACGCAATAAGAAAAGGAATTGAAGGATATGATACTATCAGAAAGAAAAGAAAAGCTGAAAAGAAAAAGAAAGTCGCCAAAGAAACCCACGATAAGAGAGTCTTTCAAGACATCACTAGAGCAACTCGTGCCCCTAATCCCGACGATGTATGGTCGGTCTGCTTTCAGTAGTTCTCGCTTCGCTCACCCTATCCCTTCGGGTAGTTCTCTTCTTCTTTCTAGGGCAAATCAGAAACCCATTAAAGTCATCGTTTTCAATGACTCCCAATCTCATAAGAGCCAATAAGCAATGAGTAAATAATTTATGATCAGTTCTACGAATACTCTGCCGTTGAATCTTTCTCCTATAAATCATCTCACAAAATAGTTTAAAATTTTGAACTTGTTTTAAGATCGGAATACCCTTATTTCTTCTAACACACTCTTCACCCACTTTAATAGCATCTTCACCTGTGAAATTTTGTTTATGAACCGCATAAGATGATATTAATTTACCATTATAAAATAGATTGAAACTCCCATATTTGCCTTCTTTTATCATTCTATATATATATCCTTTTTTATTCTTTATATTATATGCCTTGGAAAGTTGTGAAGAAGAGTGACACTCAATATAGACTCTATAATCTTGATAAGAAAACCTTTGTGAGAAAGACGTTCAAGACAAGGAAGTCGGCTATTAACACCAAAAAAAATTACGAAAATTACTATAAAAAGAAAAAATAAACCATACTATAAAGATGCCAAGAAACCCCAAAGGAGAGATGAGTTTGACTGAAATTCGTAACCTTGCTCGTCAGCATAATAAACTTTCGACGATCAAAGGGATAGACACCGCAAGCAGAGCTAGTCTCATTAAGCAGATTCAAGATATGGGATATGAAATCAACCACGAAAAGAAGATGATTAAGAAGAAGCGGTTGTCTTCAACTGACCGATTAAGAAGCAAAGTTAAAGTTGGATCTGGCGGTGAAAGGAAACCTAATATCGTCACCAAAAAGAAGGTTGAAAGAGAAAGGATTAAGAAGACTGAACCCTCAAAGCCTGCGAAACGCAAGTTGAAGGGTCGGCTAACTGGAGTTCAAAAAGCAACGGATGCGAAAGCACAACGAAGAAAAGATTTAATTGCTGGAAATAAAATGTATTAATAACTAAATATGAAGAATTTGATTAGATGTCTGTTTGGGATCCCAGTTGTTCTTTCAATCCCTGAACCTCCCCAGAAGCCAAGAATGCCTGTTGATTTAGTCCTTGATGATCTCGCAAGAGTAGGTGCCGAACGTGATGAAGGTGGTTGTTTCACAGGAGCAGGATATAGATATTGCCCCTCTATGGAGGAGTGTATTAGACCTTGGGAGATTCATTGCCAAGAGTTCGACTTTCCTTACAATGCTCTCTATTATGGCTCTGGGATAATAGTGCCTCCCAAAAGTGCCAAATAGGCACTTTTTCTATATTTTTTTATAAAACTATTTTTGAAAGAAATTTCTGAAGATAGTTTATAAGATGAAAGTGAAGTATGTGATCCCTTCCTATCAAAGACCTTCTCAATTGAAAGAAAAAACCTTGAAATATCTATCAGATCACGAAGTATCAAAACAAGATATCCATATCTTCTTAAGAAGTGATGATCCTTTTAAAGATGAATATTTAAAACTCAAGGATTACTGCTTTCATATCATAGAAGATAAGGGGATTGGCAAAACTCATAATAGAATCACAAAGTATTTTGATGAAGGTGATTTTCTCTGTGAATTAGATGATGATTTAGAAACTATAATTGATAATGAACGCAAACCAATTCTCTTCTTTAAAGATCTCACTTATAAGATGTTTAATCTGATGCTTCATATGGGAGTTAGTTATGGTGGGACTTATTCTGTTCCTAATCCTATGTTTATGACGAACACAGCTGAATTCACTACTGATTTAAGATATATGCTTGGGTGTGTTCGCTGGAGGTTCAATCGCAAGGATATTCAAGTTGAAACTGATTATGCTGAAGATATGGAGAATTGTATTCTTCATTATATCCGTGATAAGAGAATCCTTAAGAATAACTGGGTGGCTCCAATCACCAAGAATTATAGTAAAGGAGGATGTGACGGATCTGGACGAAATCAAGAAACCGAAAAAGAAGCGAAGCAGTATCTGGCGACAATGTATCCCCAATATGCGAAACTCTTTCAACGTAAAAATGGAATTTGGGATTGTAAAATAAAACATTATAGAAAATAAAGATGCCGAAGAAATTTAAGAAACTCCCAGTAGTTCTCCCCGTTGTGGATCCAATGGCGAAGCCTTCTCCGCATCCACCTCTTCACCCTCATTTGCCACAGATTGACGGACCTGGAGGTGGAGCGTGTTTGCTGATGATTTCACCAGTGAAAACTGGCAAGAGCACCATTATTTCTAATTTGATGCTTCACGAAGATTTCTATGATGGTCAAGAAAGATTTGATCAGGTGAAGATTATTTCTAATACAATTGCGAATGATATAACTTCAAGATTTCTAGCGAAAGCGTTTGACTGCCACGACTACTATCAGGATTCTATTATTGATGGGATTGTAGAACATCAGAAGTCATATGCGAAAGAAGATCAGCCAGAAATAGCTGTGATTTTAGATGATTGTTTAGGTTCTATTAAGAGAGAAGCAAAAGTGAATCACCTTGCTTCAAGGTTTCGTCATTTCAATATTCGCCTCTTGATTATTTCTAGTCAAAATTTCAGGATGTGTTCTCCTATCATAAGGCAGAATGCTACGAATGTTATTATAGGATCTCCTTTCCCTAATCAGAAAGAGTTGCACAAATGTGCAGAAGAATATGGAGATAATTTCGGTGGAGCTGATAATTGGTTGAAGATCTATCACAAAGCAACTCCAAACAGATATGACTTTCTCCATATGGATCTTCAAGCTAATCCTCCTGTTGCCTATCACAATTTCGAAAATATAGTCGCAGTCGGCGGACAGAAAGAAACAGAGGCAGAAGAAGAATTAAAAACAGACGAACCGAAAGAAAAAGTTGAGGATAGTATAAATAAATGAGTTCTTTGACAGGTATAAGCGATTCGGTCTCACTAGGTAATCAAATGTTGGGAGATGTTCGTGATGAAAATGCTGGGATCATCGGTGCTAATACGGCGAATATGGAGAACTATACTCTCGCAAATCAGAATGAAAAGTCTAAACGAGCTATGGATGATTATTGGATTGGAGGTCAAGACACAGGAGCTATCATAGGTGGAATTAGAAATCTAGTAGATGCCAGAGCAACAGCGAAATCATATGATACTGCTGGACGTGCCTTACACGGATGGGTCAATCAAGCAAGGGATAATCTTGCTGGCAATGCGAATCCATCTCAATTTCTTAAAGACAAAGGAGCTCCTATTGCCGAAGGAGGCGAACCTGCTTCTGATACTTTCAGCAGGGCAGATCGCCTTAAAGCACAATTCAACGCTCCAGATGACACCACAGGCGGATTAACTGGTGCGGTTATGAGAAATGAAGATAATTTAGGTGGAGTTTCAGAAGCAACTTCAGCTGGAGCAGAAGCATCGGCAAGGGAAGGTGAAGATTTAGGTGTCACCGAGAGCATCTTGAAAGCAACGACTGGTTTAGGTGGAGAGGCGGTGAAACTCGCAGGGAAAGCGATTGGCAATGCTGGAGGGATCGTTGATACTTTTGAGGGAGTAGATAATTTAATTCAAAGCCACGGACATTCTATCTTTAATAAAGATGAAAGTGGATTATCTAAATTTGGAGATGTCGCACAGATGACAGGAGCTGGTCTTGATTTCGCATCTATGGCTCTCCCTTTTCTTGCTCCAGTTGCCGTTATGGCGAATGTTGCTGGTGGTGTAGCCGAATCATTAGGCAAATTAAAGGATGATTCAACGGCTGCATCAGGATTAGCGAAAACTACGAATGAAAAACAGAGTGGTTTAGCAACTAGTCAAGGATGGGGTGATTTTGGGATGATTGCTTCGGCTCAAACTGATCCTGTCCGTCAGATCCAAGGGACAGGAACTTTTTAATCTGTTCTTTTAATTTTTTCATATCAATTATCTTTTATTAAGTATATTATAAATAATATGCCAACTGGATCATTTTGGGAAGCGTCTGATAAGATACCTGTGTCTCAAACTAAAATTGCCATCCCCTCGCAGAATGGTTTAAGTTACTCTGCGGGACAGAAAATAGATATAGTCATCCCTCCTACTGCTGGACTGGATTATTTCCAGCCGAAAGAATCCTATTTGAAATTTGATGTAGAGTTATCCTTAGACCCTACTTGGGTCGCATCTGGTTTAACTCGCCTTCAGCTAGACGCTGAAACTGGTGGTCAGTGTTTAATTCGTGATATCCGCATCAGTTCGGGAGGTGCTGGCAATGTTCTATTAGAAGAGATCCAGAACTATAACGTTCTCACTGCTCTCAAATATGATTATGAGACTAACCAAAATATCGTCAATAAAAGAACGACCGAGGCTGTCACAGCATACGATCCGACATGCCGATCTACTCACGGAGGTTTTCAGAGCCAAGGAAATAACTTGAATACGAATCCTTATTGGGTTCGTCCTCCTCACACCACTCCGCAGAGCACTCTGTTCGGCAACGATCAACTCCAGAAAGTTAAGTGCCTCCTCCCTCTCAATACTGGGATATTTCAGAATGATAAAGTTTTCCCTGTTCTCTTGACTGAAGGCTTAAGAATAGAAATAGTCCTTGAAGATGCGAAGCGAGTAATGCGTCAAATGACTCAGTGCCTCCTTGCCAAAAGCAGATGGCAAAATCCAGTCTTTCACTCCACGAATGGATGTGACGTTGCCCCTGATTCGCCGACTGCTGGTCTGAATGAATTTATGGTCGCAAGAAATCAGAATATCGGTGCTGATGCTGCACTCACTAACTTCCCCTTTGCGATAGGTGAGAAGATTGGTTTTTGGAATATGGATACTGGAACTCAAGTTTTCTGCACTGAAGGGGTTTGTCCTCATATCACAGATCTCTATTGGATTGCTCCAGGCGAGGCTTCTGGCGGTGGTTCTGATTCTAGGGATGGATATGTTAAGGTTAAACTATCTGGATATTTCACTCCAGTCACGGCTGCAGGAGGTGCGACACCATTAGCAATATCGGCAGGTAAAGCGGTCTTGTTTAGTCGGTCGGTTCTAGACTCTGGGACAGCTGATTTCAAACCAACCTATCAGGTCTCGAATGTTGAGATGGTTTTAGGCAAGGTTGATATGCCAGATGGATACACTCGTAAGTTAATGTCTCAAATGAAAGAGGGTGGTGTTCTGAACTATGATTTCTTAAGTTATACGAACTATAAGTATTCGCAGGGGGCACAAGATTACGTTGCGAATATCCGACTGCCACTTCAGCATTCTAGGGCGAAATCTGTTCTTATGATCCCCACAGATGCTTCACTCTATTCTGCGAGTCAGGCTCTATCTTGTGCTTCTACTTATCTTGATTATATCGGTCCCGATACAACTGATGATGACTCCCGATCTTGCCGATCTGGTTTAGTTGGTATAGCGGATAATCTCCAAGATTATCAGTTCTTCTATGATGGTCAGTTGAATCCTTCAAGACCAGTAGATGTTTCTAAAACAAGCAACTATGTTTCTATATCTCAACAGCATCTGATCGAATTAGAGAAAGCGTTAGTAATGGGAGGCATTATCCCCTTCTCGTTTAAGTCTTTTAGAACGAACTTCGCAATTGGACGAGCTTTAAGTCTCCAATCTGGAGTCTATGATACTCGTGGCAAGGACTTCAACCTTCAGACCAACTATCAAGATAATACAACTGGGGGTGGATCCAAGGCTAAACTCTGGAACTGCTTCTGTGCTCATATTCGCCGAGTTGCGATCAAGGGTGATAGTATTGTTCTTGAAGTTTAAGGCGATTTTTAATTATTTTTATTATTACTTTTTATGTTTGACTTATTATAAATAATAATGAGTCGTGTTAATCTGGAAATCGTGCCTTCAAACATTACTAGCGATGGTAACTTATCCTACAGAAATGGTCAGCCTGTCGTTCAGTTCATTATCGGCGAACAAGAGCGAATGCTTATTGGTCAGTCTGTTCGTTTAGTCGGAAAGTTAAGAATCTTTCAGAGTGACGGAACTATCTCTGCCTCCAATATCCCTCTCAATATCTCCCAGAAATTAGGGGTTTATTCTGTGATTGATCAGTTGAATATTTCAAGTCAGCGATCGGCACAGACGATAGAGAGTATCAGACATTATAATCGTATGATGGCTTCTTATCTCCCTGTGACCTCCTCAACGGATGATTCACTGACTCATCTTCAGATGGAGGCATTAATTAATCCCAATTATGAATTGGTTAAGAAGAATGTTGTTGATAATGCCCTCAATAAAACGAACGGCAATCATTTCTGCGTCCCTCTCCCCTGTGGTCTATTCCTTGGCACACAGCCGATCCCTTTATCGGGACAACACGGCGTGGGTGGTCTTAACATTGAAATCAACCTTGCTCCTGATGATAATGTCTTCTATAATCCGACTGGGACGGCAACAACTGCTCTCACGAATGCCTACTATGAACTCTCCGACGTGAAACTAATTGCGGAGGCAATTGTTCCTGATGCTCAAGAGTTGGCACAGCTCCGTTCTAGTCCCAATCACACCTTCAATTTCAATACGATCACATCCTATTATTCGGTCATTAATTCGGCGAATGGTATTCTCAACTATAATCTTGGGATGTCTAAAGTTCTGGGTGTCTTCTGTAACGTTCTGCCAGCATCTCATATTAACAATCTGGGATATGATGGTATGGCAACTCTGCCATTCACAAATTCAGACACCGCTACAAGCTGTGCGGATGTCAAGCAAGTAATCTTCACAAGAGCAGGCACTCGTTTCCCATTAGAATATAACATTGATACGATCCATAAAGACGATGCTGATAATAAGTCTGGAGATGTTCAGATCCAGAGAAACTTTATGAATGCTGTTCTCCAGTTTTCAAAGAATTTAAGAACTCAAATCAGTCCAGCCAATTATCAGTGTAGGGATTCTGGGACAGACTATGCCGATGCTAAAAAGGTCATTGAGGGAGGTAATGCTTGGGGTATTGGTGTGAATTATGATACTATCAGCGGTGAAGGTGTTGATTTCAGCACAACGTCGTGGGGATTAAATCTCCAGCTGGATCTTTCGACTGTGAATCCGCAGGCGATCTATGTTTTCGTCCATTCTAAAAACACTCTATTAACAACTCCGACGGGACTTCAAGTTGTTCATTAAATAAATTTTTTAAAATATTTTTTACTTATTATATTATATACTCTTCATTATAAATAATGGTATATAGTGCTCCCGATGCTCCCCAAGATTCGCCCCAAGATGTCCAAGAAACTCTCAAGTCAGCCCAACCTCCAGTTTCAGAGGGTGCGATTCCAGATCTTTTAAAGATAGGATCTATTCCTTCCAATACAGCAATTGAAGTTGAGACTTCGGTTTTAGAGCCAGTTGTATTCTCCCAGAGTTTCGCTCGGTTTGTCTTTCAGCCAAAAGGTATTCTAAATTCTAATTCTAAAATTGCTATATCGTGTGATAATCCCTCTAAACTTTCTTACTTCCCTATTAATATTGGTATCTATTCCTTGATCCAACGTGCTACTCTTAAGGCTGGGACGAAGACTATTTGCGAAGTTGATGATTTCTCGCAGTTTATGGATTATCAGTCTATGTTCTTATCAAGTGAAGCGAACAGAGAAAGAGAAATGTTCACGACTTCAAGATCGGTTGCTTCAGGTCATAGATACAGAGATCCAGAAACGGCTTCTCAAACTAGCGAGACGAATACTTCTGCGTCTATGACCCAGTATGATATTGGCGTTGAGAATGATGACTACTTCAATTGGGCGGTGAATGGTGTGACTGGGACTCCAGGTGCGACTGTGAATCTCCCTCATCATATGAACCTTGAAAACACCCCAGTTTTCCAAATGGCGTTAGACGATCTCTTCCCTTTCCTTAAGACGAACCAGTTGCCTCTTTATATGATGAAAGAACAGGTCAGTTTAGAACTTCAATTCACTCCATTTAATACTAATAATAGTCGCCGTGCTTGTATTCCTTACTCTTCAGATGATAATAATATTGGCGTTGATCCTGATATCACCCAGACCGAATTGAAACTGATAGCTGATTATCTCTATTATCCCCAAGAAATGATGACGGCATATGAGTCTAGCAATCAGAAGATGTCATTTACTTATGTGGATTATCGTTCTATGAAGCGAACCATTGCGAGAACTGGTGCGACTGGCTCCAACTCCGCAGATGATTTCATCCAGAATTTAGGTGGTGCTGGGCGAATTGTGAATAAGGCGATATTTAAGATCGCCGATTATAGCCAGACTTCTAAAACACTATTGAATGTTTATAATGCCGTTCTCCCAGCACAGACTTACGCTGTTGGAGATCCTGCTTCAGAACAGGGGACAGTGACGACCAATCTAAAATATAATGACACTTTCGTCTATCCAATAGACGTTGATAATTATGCTCGTCATTTCCACAATATCGTTCAGGCTGAAGGCAAGGTCCCCTTCCGTGATCGTCAGATGTATTCTGGTCTCTGTAATACTCTATCAGAACAACAGCAACTCTTTAATGATTTTGATATTCAGCAGAGCGGTTGGAATTGGGAGAACAAGATGGATTCTAAATCTTTCTGGCAGGCGATTCGCCTAAATAAGAATGAAAGGGTCAATAGCCGAGGCATTGAACTCTATAATAAGGTCGCAACACTCTCTGCGGGGACGCAATATCAGCTTCAGGCGTGGATTGAATTGGTTAGACTTGCCACATTTGAGGATGGTTATTTAACTTCTTTCTTTGCCTAATTAGTCATTAGTGCCTATTCCGCACTTTTTTCCCTTTTATTTTCAATAAGTTATTATATGTGAATATCATATAATAATGTCAGAAGGATATAGTGATATTAAGATCCTTGAAGCAAATAGGAGGCAATCATTCTATCAAGATGATTCACCTGCTTCTTGGTCTAACAAACTTTCTAACGGAGTTAAACTAAATATTGGTGACGAAATCCAACTTCATTCTGCGTATGTCAGCGAATTAGGGGCTCAAGATGCCACAATAGAAATCCTAGGTCAAAATTTCAACTCATCAGGGACTTTTAATTATGAAGCAATTGAAGATGCTGGGACGAAGAATGATTATCCTGATACAGGACTAAAAGTGGATGGAGGTTTGGTTTATTATTATGATTACAATTATCAAGAAGTAGTCTCTAAAACACTAGAATATGAATTGAATGATAATGAATTGAATTTACTAGTCAGTCCTTATAAGAACGCAAATGGTGAATTTCACGCTATGCTCCCTAGAAATTGGATCGGTCCCAGCGATGGGAAACCAGAAGATGAATGGGCTCATACTTGGGATGTCTTTGATTTCTACAATGCTCCAGGAGCTCCGGGAGGTGGAGGAGGGATTAATTTTGGAGCGAGAGCGAAAGAATCTTATAACATCAACGATACAAGACCAGTTCAAGAGGCTTATGCGTCCGCAAATCCTGACGCAAGATATAAGGTGATGAATAGGATAGATAATTCAAGATATACTATCTTTGGATCTTCAACGATAAGAAATGTAAAAGGTTATAATGAATCAGGGATGAGTCTGCCTCCTGTTGTTGATGGGATCAGGGACATCCCCACTCATAAGTATTACACCCAGATTAAATATCCTGTGAAGTGTTCGGTGAATAAGGGTTTCAACTCTCCAGCCAATATCGCCTCTCAATTAACAGAACAACTCAATCAAAGAAATAACTATGATATTAAGAATCTCCCAGTTGATTTTGGAGTGCCAGATGTCCCTAATTCAGTCGCAGGAGGAACGAATACGAACCTCTATGCGACGACTGAAACTCAAACCTATAAAACCTATTTCTGTGCTAATCCTGATCATATGAATAAAGATGTCTTTGAAGATGAGTGGGGTAAAAATGGGCTTGGGGATAAGTCTATTCAATATTATAATGCCTTTCAGTATATCGGTGTGAAACGTCCAGACTTATTCAGACTTGGAAGAGTTCTCAACGCAAGTCAAGGATTTCTGGCTTATCCAGAGGGGACAGGTGGTGGAACAACAAGGGCGGATTCTAGAGATGCCGAAATCATAACAGATCTCCTATGGAATGAGTTCAACCTCAATAATTTAAGAAATCTATTTAATGCTGAAACGAATTATCCAGAGCTCTTTGATTATCTCTATTGGTCGAATGAGGGTCCTGAGGATTCAGAGCAGAATGCTTCTATGAATTATCAAACTCTCCAGAACTCAAGATTTCTTCATATGAATATGTATAACAACGCATCTTCAACTAACGGAGGTCCCGCACAAGTCCCTACTGATTTTTTTGGATATGATCTCAATTTAGCTTCTGTTGGAGCAACAGGCAACACAACGGCAACTCTGGGTGAGAAAAATCCCACGAACACTATGCCTTTCTTTATTGGATATGATCCAAATTCTATTTATGTGAATGAATTAAATGAAACACCTGATCCTGATGGTTCTGCGGATCATCCTGGAGGTGCTGGTCATAATAAGAATGTTCTGGGTTATGGATTCGCTTTAAAGAGGCGAAGAGCTGGTCGTTGGTATATTGCTTTTGAAGTATCAAGATGTCTCCCAGAAGGTTCATTAATCCCTAGGAGATTTTTTAGTGGGGGTTTCGATATGGACCCTTGGACTGATGATACAATTTATCTTGGGAGAGGATCACCGAGGAGAATGGGTTGGGATTATCATTTCACCGCTTACGGATGTCCTTGTATGTTACTGACGAATGGATTATCAGGCAAATTTGGAGTTTCTTATGGCAAGGATTCAACCCAAGAGTTAATCACCTATCATCAAAAAAATCCACCCAATCTCCAACCTCCACCGAAGCACGAAATCGCACCTTGGCTCTATCACCTTTATTTAGGAGCAGAAAGTCCGTTAGTGAATTTTGACACCGCCCAATCACGCTTCACTATTTCAAGTCTCCACACCGCAGAAAAAATAGGAAATCTATGGAATGCTGGGAAAATCATTAAAGAAGAGTCAGCTAATAATGCCGAGCAGATTATAGATGAAAACCCTTCTGCTTCTCAAACTTGTTATAAGATCAATAAACAATTGAATAGAACTAACTATACTCCTGATTGTGGAAATTATAAAACAGATCACGAAATAGAAGATCTCACAGGGACTCCAGCCAGTTTTAAGACTACGATTAATGCTTTATCAGAGAGTATAGATGCTGATACTATCTTTGATAGTATGAGTGGGATATTCATTGAAGATTGGGGGATGCCAGAGGCTAAATGGTCTGAATCACTATTAGGATTGATGGGATTTTCATATTCTCAATTTCATCCAACGAATCCAGTGAATAGTCAGACCAGAGTTAATAATGATAGAACCCTGAATTTTATTAAACCTCAAACAACTAATCAAATAGTCGTCATGGAGGACTCTGGTGAATGGACTAGAAACGTCCTTGATAAACCACTCTTCAATCCAGTCCCTGCTTGTGTGTTGAAACCTCTTTCAACGAATGCTGGTCAGAATGACGCTTGGGTTTGGAATGTTCGCCCAGAAATAGTCGTAGCAGGTGATTCGGTAGCAATCACGGCTGAAAATCTCCCTACGAAATCATTAAGACCTTATTTCACAATAAGATCTGATATTATGCAACAGAAGAACTATGTGGGATCAAGTGATTCTGGAATGCCTCTCCCAGTTGTTGGGATCGTGGATAAGATGAACGGACAAGGTGATTTCTTCTTTCAGCAGTCCGAAGAAATGATTTTCACTAATACAGAAGATAGAGTGATCACTGATATTAAGACTTCAGTTCATAATCCAGATGGCTCATTAGCAAATTTAGATGGGAATAGTTGTGTTCTTTATCGCATTAATAAGATGATTCAAGCTGATCTCACACCAGTTCAAACTCTTCTCCAATCCAAAAAAAAGAAGGATCAGAAACTAGCAGAAGAAATTTTAGAATGATGAATTTAAAAATAAAAAATGAGTTAAATTTAAATGGAGAACGTTGAGGGATTCATTAAGGTTTTAAAGTTTCTTGAAAAGAAGAAGCGAAAAGATCTCGCTTTAATTATGGAGGCGTTAATAACAGATATTGCTGGGAAAGAAGAATCAGATTGGTCAGACGATTCTGAAGAATGGGAAGGTGAGGCTGAATTTGAGCCGAAAGTTAAGAAGGATAAGAATGGTTTTTTAAGTTTAGAATGACCGCCACACATAGATATAGTCTTGTGATTTCGTTTTGAA